>ENA-UOTX01000052-UOTX01000052.1-compost-metagenome-genome-assembly--contig:-NODE-52-length-110107-cov-16.138671_pt1 | contig 110107 bp, 63 predicted proteins | sample MGYA00238143_ERZ746982 | MGnify/ENA primary metagenome ERZ746982 (study PRJEB28758, sample SAMN06268862) | compost metagenome | isolation source: single cell | place: USA: California, Emeryville, Joint... | reverse complement strand
CAAATCAGGTGCTTACTCGAAGGACAGCGTTTATTTGTATTGCTGAGGAAGCCAACCCAGATGCGATACAAACACTTCCAAAGCAGAAGGTGATCATCCCCCAGCTTATCTCGTCTGATTACTTTCAACACCTTGAATCGATCGACATGAACTACAAGCCACGAGATCTTCTGCCAAATCATGGGAGAAGTAACAAATCTCTCTGAACTTTCGAAAGGTGAAGTATGCCAGTTCAAAGGCTAAACACCGAATGATGACTCTGCCTATGAGTGCGCTAGACTTGATTTTGATTCAAAGCCAATGGCTATGCCTGCTTCTAGGGACTTATGCCGACAAGTGGAAAAATCACGTAATATTCGAGAAACATCGATGAATCTGAAATCTTCATCTGAAGAAGCGTTCTTCAATGTGATCCAGAGTCAAAAAACTTTGGGATATTGGGAGCCGAGTTCTCAATTCTATTCAATTCTCTCTATCGACAAGAATACTCTCCTTAAGAAGATGCCCAAAGCTGTCAGCGCCGTGAAAGAAAACACCGAAAGAATTGCTATTACTATTGCACTTCTCATGTGGATTGAAAAGTACTATGCAAGCAAGAAAACTTCTTGGAACTTGATTCACAAGAAGGGAGTTTAGTGGTTGAAGACTTTGGGACTTCAATATGCAGAGATCGCAGCCCAAATAGATGCTATCTAGCCAGATACTGCTAGCTTCAAACGCTCTCAAATCCTTAAAAGCTACTACTAAATCTTTCATACACTTTGCATAACTACATGGTACTGCACAGGTTCATTTATGGTCTCTCTGGAGTATGCCAGTTACTCGAAAAAGTTTCCTCTTTTATTTGAAAGTAACTACATCTGAAGCTAGATTTTGGTTTCCTATAAGAGTTGTCTCATCCAGATGAAAATTTTAACTAATTCAAAATCAGAAGACTTTGTTCTCAGATAAAATATTAATTTACATATTTTTGTTCTCTTTAAAGGTTTCGTCTCCAAAGTAATTAATGCTGCGTTGAAACATTATATTTCCTCTGAGAAATCTACATCTCTCATTAAGCAAGAGGTTATCGGTATTTAAACGAAAGAATATGTGTAAAATCTATGTGATAATATCTATGATTACAGGTTCTTAAAATTTTCTCAAATATTGATTATGAAGCCACGAGATAGACACACACAATGAAGCATCTCTCGATTATGTTCGAGTCCATGTGAATGCTAAATATTAAAAGTGTTCCATAAGAACAATGAAATTCAATTTCATTCTTCTCATCTCTCAAATTTTCTGCTGAGTTAATCACTATTTCGAACTTAATTTTCAATTATCCCGGATTATGTTTTGTAGGAGTTTGGTAATTGACGAGGACACTCCACTTGATGTATCTTCTCCAATGTCATATAATGCTTATTCAACCGATAGTTCAAACACAGGTTGGTGTTCTAAATAAACAGCTTGTGCAGAATTTAAATCAGGATTCTATTACGAGGTTTTTACGCGCTGAACAACAACACCTAAAGTTGACTCGAGGCTCATTAGTAGACCTTGATCCTAAAAACTCAAGAATAAGCAAAATAGAAATCTCATAGTTGCTGAAAAAGACCTCAAAATAAGATGCTAATATAAGTAAGGCCAAAAACTAGCAGCCATTTAGGCGACTTTTGAATGCAGCAGCTGATTTTTTAGAAATTTTTTCTCCTGGTTCCGCTAGAAAACAATTTTCTAACAGCGAACAATAAATAAATTAAGTTCGCGTCCTTTGAATTGATCATATAATATTGTTCCTCGCGATTTCATGGAAATATTATGTACCACGCAAAATGATACCTTGGAAAATCATTGTCTACTTGCTCGAGAGAAACAAAGACACCAAAAATCGACCCTTTTGGCCTGGAGCTCTCACAAAACCAACAAAATCAACACCATTGATTTAGAAACCCAACAAAGTTATGTAAATTTTGATGGAGTTCAACTCAGTGACACGAGTAATGTCCTCAAATCAATTAAACTTGACATGAATTAGAAAATAGTTGGACACATGTGAAGGAAATCCCAAACTCCAAACTACTCATTTCTCCCCATCATAACTACAATACCTCAGCTAGCATGGAGATTTTCGATCTCGATACTAAAAACCAACCAAGAAAGATTTACTCTCTTGGTGAGAAATCAGGAGGTAAGATATATTCCCAAGATTTTAACTAAAAGAATACGGAAAATTGGACTCATTTTAAATAATCTCTGTTTGTAGTGACCGGTTTGGGAGAAGTGACCTATAATCTTAGACGCGACCTTCTTGGCGCTATATGCATAGGACAAAAGATAGCCTATCATCTATTTCAATTTGGAGATACTAAGAATGCTTTAAAACTACTTCGGTTTACAAGATGGACCTGTGTTGACACAGGGCCAAGTATTTTTACAATTTTATGAAACATTTAATGACTTGCAAACTTGATTATAGAAAACTGGATCTCGGGCCTTGAAATTAATCCTGGAGGGGAAAGAATAGCAACCATCGATCGCTATGGGAAATTCCTAATATCAGATGTAAATTCCGGAAATCATTGCTTCCAAATAGGATTGAAAATGACACACAACGACGGTAACGGCTAACTAAGCTCTTGTAAATTGACTCTTTGTTAGATTGGGAGGGTCGTGGGAGATGGAGTACCACAGGAGAACCATCTTTGTTCTTAAAGAGCGACAGGAATAAACTTAATGTTCTCGATACTGTGAAAGGAATACTAGTGTTGAAAGATTCACTCCAAATTGGCGAGAGTACTTAACACTAATAATCAATTTTATCAATCTACTCTTCTGTCCTATTGAAATTAATTTTGATATGACATAAGAACACATCTATTGGATTGATGCTTGCCGAAATAATGGAGATCTGCTAGCGACCGGCAGTCAGGAAGGAATTCTTAAGATTTTTGACAAGCGCAGCTTAAAGCTTATAAAAGATTTTCCTCTACATGGCGGTAATGATCAGAATGCTCTTTTTGGTAATAATTAATTTAGATCGTATCTACTGCGTGCGATGGGGTCCAAATGGAGACACAATTGCGAGTGCTTCTGAGGATAAGACGGCCAAACTATTAGATTGGAAAACCGGCAAGGTTATTCTTCAAAAAGAAACATCTGATAAGAGTAACTTTATTATTGTAAATTTTTCTACATTGAACGGTTTAGGACAGCCAATGTCGGTTTGTTTTATTTAAGAGTCATTGCCACATTTCTCTTTCAGCTGTTGATGAAGTATTCTCTGACTATAATCAATGATTCAGTGCTCAGAATACTAGTTCTTTTATTTTATTCATCTTCTGGTTTTAAAACAATATATACTATTATTATTTTCCAATTCTTGCAAAGTTGGAGTATAAATTGACAACTCAAAAGAAAGCCACATTGTTTCTTGACACCCATACGATAAAATCTTCTTTTTGTTAATGAGCGAGAGTAAATTATAATGTCGTACACGCCAGGTCAAGAAATTTAGACTATCCGCTTTGGAGATGCGGAAATAGTATGCGTCACTGGGTATCATGCCCAGTATGTAAAAAACGATTGAGCAATGCTAACATTGCTTGTGGCAGAACTCTCGGTTTATAAATTGAGGGATAGACTCTTGCTCAAACAATCGAAAAGAAAAGAGAGAAAAAAATTAATTCAATTCAGCTAAAAGCAGAGCTATGTCGTTAATGAGTTAGTTCCACAAAAAGAGTTCTGATTTCTTCCCTTAATGAGTGACTATTTTTCATGTTTGACAAACGAACTAATTCTCAGAGATAGAGTAAATATATGGTCTTGATGCTCATGCGTATCTTCATAAAAAATATCGAGTTTGCTCCCGGACTAGACGCATTCTTGATAACATATTACGCATTTCAAGTTCTTTTGCTAATAATAATTGCTCCATTAGGCATTTCACAAATTCCATTCTGGCCACGAACAGAACAACTTGAGTAGGTTTTGATATTTTAGTGAGATTATATGCTAGATAGTCATAAAAATGTTTGCTATTAATTTAAGATTATCAACATTAACTTCAGAATCCTACTCTATCTATGACCTTTCTGAAACAAATTTAATAAATTAATTCATAAATCAGTTGAATGACTCTCATAGCTGATGGACTTTAATTATTTCACTGCCGAGGCTTATTGCGATTTGAATAAATCATGATGACAAAAGTGGATGGTTATATCGGAACTGACATAGATGCATTCATAAATCACTTGTCAATTTCATGAACCTTGCTTATCAAGTATGGAGCGACAGAAGATCAAGAGGCCAATATCATGGAGCTGTGTGGAAGATTTCTTGCTCGACTTTTGCTTTAGGTGTAGACTCACAGGTATGTTATTCCGGAAATACAACCTATAAATTTCCAAGAACTATAACCTCATAGATATTGATAATTACTTTAGCTCAGAGGTGTTAAGAAATGTATTGCACATCATTATTGTCTCTAGTATAGTTGCATTTTAGATTTGGTTGCTGATGGCTTTATTTTTACAGTTTGAATTAGAAAACTCATTGAGCCTCATATTCACTATAGAATGAGTATCTACAGGCCTTTTTTTACTGTATAATGAGAGGTTGAGACAGAAAACTAACACAATTATAAGGATATTAACGCGTCATTTCAAAAGAGTAAAAATTATGAAATCAAATAGACCACTCAAGCATGACATGCTCAGGAAAAATGATTCAGTTTACTTAGCAAAAACTTGGATGCTAAAAGAATGATTTAGCACCCTCACATAATCAACACTCAAACTTTTTTCACTATACACATGATTTCAAGGTTTACTCTTTTTGACTCATTACTCAAGGAGTATGTAGCTCCCAATGGAACATCAAATGTGCTATTGAACCTCAGCACATAATCCTTGCCATTAATCACAGCCTTAGCTTTGTTATCTTGACAACTGACTACATTATATTGCAGATGTAACCGGCTTTTTTCAGCTGGATATTCCATTCCTGGCTTAAGAGTGATAAGCACAGATGTTGATGTAGAACCCTCTGATACGACTTCATAATTAATATTGGCATCAGCGAGGGAATCGAGGTATTGATCGAAGAGTGTGGAAAAACCTTGCTTTGCTTTTGAGCCTTTTTTAGTTTCTTTTTCTTTTGGTGGTGGGATGACCTTTATCGTCGGGACTTGAACCCTTTTCTCATCCTTTGATGACGCAGGCTTCTTTGGGCTTACCTTAGTTTTCTTGGGTGGGTGATGATTTCTGATAAAGCGACTTTCTTCATTACGCATTGCTTCCAAATCAACTCGAATAACCTTCACGATAGGATTCCCGTCTTTATCATAGGTTGCCTCGACTCTTTCGTTTGCCCACCCGATGAGTGGAGGGATTCTCACTCGTTTAGGATATCGATTTTGTTCTCCGTAATAGCCCTTTTCTAACTGAACAACTTCTTCGCGCATTGCAAGGGTTTTTTCGGTAAATGCGTTCGCTAATTCATCTATCGCGTTGGCATTCCTCTTTCTCCCTCTTTGCTTCTTTTCTTTAGGAATTTTGGTATCCTTTTTCGATTTTTCTGCTTTTTGCTCTTGCGAACTCTTTTTCGTGCCTTTTTTGGTTCCCTTGCTCTTCTCTTTCTTAGCCGATGCATCTCTCTCCACTTGTTGGCTCTGAGCTCTGCCGCGTCTCCCTGGTTTCTTAGTTTTTTTGTCCGATGGCCTTGGACTAGTTGTTGGTGACTTAAGTCTTGAATTTTTCTTTCTATTACTTCGCGTGTTTGAAGAGCTTTGTGTGCGAGGTCTTTTTCGGGCATACGGCGGCGTTGAATACTGATAATCTACTGTTAGGTACTGGTACTGATCGTCATTAGCATCATTCATATTCTCCTTTGTAGGTTGAATTTTTTCTTCTGCTATCTTCTCTGTTGGCTGCTTAGTTGAGACTTTCTTCTCTGGGCGCTGCTGCTTCTTATTGAAATAATCGTCGTAATCTTTTTCGTTACTTGCGTACCAAGCCTCCTCATTGTTGTTTGACTCCCCTTTTTTGCTTTCCTGACTCTGCTTGCTGTCCTTCGTATTTTTCTTTTCTTCCTTGGGATCATCAGAGGTTTGCTTTTGGCTTTTCTTTCCTACTTTGACTTTTTTCTTTTCTTTGTTGTGCTGCTTTGTTGGGTTCTCTTCTGCAGCCTGGACCTCAGGACTAGCGCTTTCTTTTTTCTTCTTCTCATCATCACCCGCTGAATCTTGCTGGATTTTCTGACTGTCCAAGTTGTTGATATATTCCTCCAATGTAACGAAGTTGGAAACATACTTATCCAGCTTCTGAGCCTGTTGTTCTGCTTCATCAAACATTTTAGTTAGCTCACCTGGTGTGTTTTCTCCTTTTCGATCTCGCCTTCGTCCTGAAGACCTCCTCTCTCGGGGTTCATTACTCACTGCTGTGCTATTCTCTTTCTGATCCTTCTTTGGAGCTGATTTGTCTGGAAATTTTTGTTTCTGCTCGAGGACTTGATCAGGTACGTTTTCTTTTCCCATGGACTTCCTTTGAATTCGTTTCGTTGCTAAGTCTTGATTACTTTGAGGTGGTTCTTCGATTAATTCCGGACTTATCTGCTCATGATTTTGATGATCAAATGGATGGTCTGCTGGAGATGCAGGTTCAACCATCATCTGGTGTGATGGCTGCCGTACTTTTTCATCAGTTTTGAATTCATGCTCTGGTTTTGAGGCAAGGGATTTTTTGTATGCCGAACGCACTGTAGATGACATTCTCTTGCGATCGCTATCGAACTCTGTTAACTCTTCAAAGTCTCTGACGACTTGAGCTAGATCTCTTTCGACAACATCTTTCATGTCTCTTTTGTTAGAAAAGAATGAGGTCTCTCCCTTATTTGTTATCGGTGAAAGCTTTCCTGCTCCAAGCCATGCCAAACTAATTTCATTGTCCTGACTATCAGCATCTTTGATTTCCTTTAGTTTCTTTCTTAGGCGATTTAAGTCGTTACTGTCTTCGTTATCCTGACTCGCTTTAAAATTGCTACTGCCTCGGACCTCTTTTTTATTTGATTCCATCATCTCTCTGAGGTCCTTGAAGTTCCTCTCAGCTTCAGGACTTAGAACGATATCTTTTTCTTTCCAGATGGAAGGCGTGCTAATTTTACCTGAACTTAGCAGCGCTTTGATCAAAGGTTTGCTCGACAGCTTCTCGCGAAAGCCAGCCAGATCTCGCCGTCTTCCGTCTCGGTCTGGAGTCATATGATTACTGCTAATGAGCTCAGCATTGGCGGCGCTTTTTTGATAAGCAGGTTCCTCTGGCATGGTTTTCGATTTCTCGAATTCTCGCTCATGGTTTGACTCTCCAAGATCTTCTTGATCGTCAATAAACTCTTGGATATTGAAAGGTCTCGAGGAGGTGTCGATATTGTATTTTGAACGAACGGAAGTTGCTGAGTGCCGTCTGTTCTCAAGATTTATTGATGAAGTGGCTGAATCTGAGTTAGCGAGCTTATCGTGGAACAGACTTGAAGGAGTATATCGATCTGAGTAGGGGAAAAGGTGTTCACTATTCATATCAAAAAATTCTTTCGGTGTGGGTTCATGATCTCCACTGGGAAACTTCATAACTCTCCCGGTAAGCTTACCTAAATATACGTCGCTTGATCTTTTCTTTTGAGTGGATTTCTCGCCTGGCTTTGCCATTCTTGACAGGATTCGAGTCAAAGAAGGAGCCTTTAAAACTTAATTATCTTTTGTTTTTTAAAATCGCACAGTGTGCAGTATATTTATTTGAATTTTTGAGTTTGATGCCAAAATAATATCGTTAGGAGGGAGCTGTGCCAATCTTTTGAGCCTACAAAATAACTCTTGCCAATGCGAAGAATCCTAGTAGTTGACTGTCGATACACACCCTCAGTTTGTTTTCCTAGCAATCGCCAAAATAAACTAAATATTTTATAATTGTGGCCAATAATATCTTGGATTGCAGCCTTATGGAAGTGAATTATCATCGAGTTGAAACAGAATTAAGTTGTCTTGATTATAACTCGAGACCTTCATATGGCATTTCATTAAATTTTTTCTTACTTGTGTAATCGTTGCCTTTTCGATTGTGAGTGAAATAGTTATTATATTTTAATGAAAGGTTATGAGATTCTCATCAAGTATTTCTATAACTTACAGAGCAAAAGTTGGGCTGCCTGCTTCGAATAAATGAATAAACATTTGTTGGATTTGTGTCAGAATCGGTATCCTCTACATATATATTCAGACATCCAAAATCACAGCTTAACTATAAGGTATACAAGGAAAATGATGCGAGTGAAACAATAACTAAGTATACCAATCTCCATCAAGCTGACATGCAGCCATCGAGGACGAGATATGAGTGCAATTAGAGCAAAGAACATTGAAAGAACTCAGTATAAAACACGAGACATAATCTGTTTTATTCCTTCAACAGAAGGAAACTGATTACGTCTCGGGGCGCTATAGACGGAGTCATTTCAATTTCTTTCTCACTGCATCACAAATTTGCTCCATTGGAGCAAAATCCTTGGGCTGCAAAGATCTTCTTGAAAGCTTCTCTTATCACTCAAGCGCCTAGAGCCAGCGCATGTTACTTTCTGGATGCTTTGGAAATAGGAGCACATTTACAAGCAAAGCGGAGAGAGAAGCGGTTAAAAGAATTCCAATTCAAGTATTACGTTACAGAAGTTTTGTTTTAATAAAACATTATATGAATTATTAAGCAGATGACTTCTATTTAAGATGTAAGGGTTTAAAAAAAGAGGTGTTTGTCTTTGTTTAAAAAAAGTAAAGAGGTGCGAACTTTTATTTGTAACCTCTCAAAATTTGAAATAATTAAATAACGACGAAATTAGCTATTCAGGACTGAAAAATTTGATGATTTTCTGAAATAAAACTTAAGTAAGTGATCCGATCATTTTTCAGAATCTCTACAACTGATAATTTAATCATTCTAATTTAACTCTCGCTCCACAAGTGCCTGGAAAAAAATACGTTGACGTTAGCATTGGTTGCTGCAGAATTCTTTGTGCCAGCTGACTTGAACGAGGAATGTTGAAAAGATGGTTTTTCTAGCGAATTTCCAAAGTATTCCCATTGCCAGAATTAGAAAGTTGTCAGTTTCTATCAGATAAAATGCGTTCATAAAGCATTCGCATAGAAAGAATTCAAATTAATTCAGAATTTTGGATGCTTCTTGGAAATAGAATGAGATTCCAAATTAATTTTCGTTTTTAGATTTTTCACATTTTGAAGAAATACCTTTTAAGATTTATTGTAGCAAAGAAAGAAAATTGCTTTCTATCCCACTTCGCTAAGTTAAACTTACCTAGTTCATTGTAGCAGTCAACTGACGAGGTGTTGCTTTGAGTTAAAACATGCTTGCAAATGTTAAAGCTTAACAATCAAAAGACAGTTTTCTATTTTTCTTTTTCTTTTTTTTTCTCTCTCTCAGGATAACTAGATGGAGATAGAGGGTGAATTATCTAATCCCAGGGAAAGTCTGCTTTGACGTCTTCCTTGTTGTTGTAAATATTTTCTTTTTTACAAAAGATCTGTAATGAATAAGATCTAATTTGGTGCACCATCTTTGCAGGGTTCCTCTCTCAAGTAAGAACAGTTTCAATACAGCAGATCATAACAGAAGAATCATAAATGCTAAGATTTCTAATGAAATCCAATGAGCTCTCGACATATTTGTGAAATCATTCTTTAATCAGATGACGGAAACAAAATCCGAGAGCTTTTCTGTGAAATACTCCTAATTCCAATGCATTGGCCCATAGAATTGGTTATTAGCTGCTTGTTGACAGCAGCTGGAGAGCGCCCGCGCTCTTTAGTGCATCATTGTGGCGTTTTCAGCAAAACAATAATTTTCAGACGTGCGAATGCTGACTTCAAGCCGTTAAACTGCTACTAGCACTAAAAAAAAAGAAAGCTCTCTTATAAAGTTATGCTTGTTATCTCATGAAAGAGTCTAAAGTAACATCAAATTGAAAAATAACGATTTGAGAAGAGAAAGTTTCGTCGGATAGGTATATTTTGCGCTCTAGTTTTGAAAATAAGGCTTTTTTGAAAATAGCCTTCTCATCCTCGTTGAATCTGCTCTAGAAGCTTATGATGTCGCAATATTCTAATAGTTTACATGAAAAGAACAACAGGTTTCGTAAGACTCGATTGCCATAAATGTATCAGCAACGTAATCAGACGATACCTATGAATAGATCACGCCTGAGCATAGAATATCGAGCACTTAGCAGTGAAATAGTTAAAAAATTCTGAGAATTTTCCAGGAAGAACACAGCAATTTCAGACGAGTCGGGACCCTAATTGTTACAAATTAAAATGGAGTTGTTTGATGGGAGAAGCATATTAAAGTACTGGAGCGTGCATAATTCTAAAATGCCAACCTCTGAAGCACATTTAAAACCCCATTATTCGCTATTAAACGGAATGAGTCATTCAATATCTCAGTCATACAATAATTCATTTCAATAATTTTCACTTTTCCACTTTTTTTTGAGAACTTCTCTCTCAGATGCAAGCGTACTCTAATGTTTGGGTTCAAATAAGTCCATTTACATAGGAGATATAAAACAATCAGACTTTGAGTAATATGACATGGTTGGGTTTGCAAGAAATGAATGAAATTTGCGGATTTAAGTTCCAAATTCATCAAAAATTTTCTGATTCTCTACTTGAACTTTATCGATTTCATCCATGAGCTTTACTTTAACGATCCGTCTAAATGTTACATATTCTCTTGTACATCGGTCTAAACAAGTTTTAAATCTTTGGTCCACATCCGCACGGTTTTCAAAGTTTTCTTCTTTAAACAACTGCTCGGCTTCCTTATCTCTGCAGATTTTTACACACTTTCTCGTCAGTCTGAAAAGTGAACATTCCATAACGAGCATATCTTGAATCGCTTTCTGCTGATCTTCACGATTGAGTTGAGAGAACGGTCCGCCTTTTGCCGGACTGCTCTTTCCAAACGGATTCATTTGGCTTTATTTAGTTCTGGATATGAAAAGCTGACACTTACTCCGAATCTTTCACGGCAAATTAAAATAATTTGAGGTTAACACCAAATGAATTTTCTCATTAGCAACTCTTCCTTTTAGAGCGCATGCAGCACAGCTGACACAATGACAGTCAGCATATCAAATGTAGTTTTCATTTAATTTCCTATATCTGCCACCAGAGAGACCAATTTCATTCGAATGCCTAAATAAAATATGTCTCATATTGGTACGAATTCAAATATAGATGTATCTTTCTGTCTGTTTCATTTATACTCAATTATTCATTTGCCTGGATTTTTCTTAGGATTGTTGGAAATACTCAGTTTTCTACTCAAGATGGTTCATTTTTGTTTAATATGAGTTCTTTTTTAGTTTAATCTAAAAGGTTTGAAGTTAAGATTGTTTGAACAAGATACCGATGATAACTAGCGAGCAAATTATCAAATGTAGGAGAGATTGAGGCAGTATGAAAAAATTAAGGTTCAAAAGGCTAGGCTAGATGTCTTTTTGGGGATAAGATTCATCGATTGAGTTTCCTGCCTCTTCGACAGAGTATCTTGTTGACTTGAATCTTACCTTACTTGGAATGGCGATTGACGAAATCAGTTGGGAAGTGGATTGTGTCGGTGTATTCATTGCACTCAGGGAAACGATATCCTTTCTCCCAGAGCTGATGACTCAATTTTCTCCAGAGTCCTGGAGTGTTTTGTTTTACTCTTGCGCGAATATAGGCTCCATCATAACCTGGGTCGGCTAGCAATTCAGTGTAGAGTCTTCTGGGGATAGGAGTTGTCATACCAACCCAAGCGACGAGCGGGTAGGTGATAACGAAATAACTCCATTGGTATCTGTATCCTGAGTGGGATCTTCTGGCTTTGCCACCCAAGAAGTAAGTGGCAGCCAATGCAGGTGGAATGCAGTACATAAGAGCGGCAATAACTCCACTCTTGTTGATCTCAGCCAAGTTTTTGAATCTCATGAGGCCTTTTGGGGTAAGTTTGGCGTCGACGAGTTGTTCAGTGACTGAATAATAATCCTCGTAGGAGAGGGCGACGTCGTTGGAGTCTCCAAAGCCCCAGAAAGTGGTTTTGTTAACGGCCATCTACTAATTCCTCCTTATTTGCTTTTATTTTATGCTCTAATATTGAGAATTATCTCTAATTCGAATCTTAAAAACACACTTGGATGATCCCTTTAGGATCACTTTAATCGTCTTGTTAAAAAAGCACACGTGCCTTTTTGACTGATGAAAGTGTGTGGCAATTTTTTTCTGAGGAAGAAATAAGAAAATTGTTCAATGATAAATCTGAGAAATGGTTCTTTTTGACTTTTGAGCTCGAAAATAGAGTTCCATAACTAATTTATCAGCTGCTTTAATATTTCAGACCTGGTGTAAACTAAAAGAATTTCACTTTTGTAACTTTTCTGATGTAATATCGATAAAGAAGAGAGACGAAGGAAAAAATTAGTGTTATTAAAAGATTTAATAGATTTAAAAATTGGTATAAGTTATCTGAAAACATTGAGTTAGTATTTTGATTAAAGCTTGGTGATTTGCCTTCCTTTATTAATTGCTCGTAAGGAACATCATTATATGTGTCTCCTTACTCATTTCTGTAACAGAAACTTTTTGTTAATATTTTGAGGTTCACTGAAATCATTTCCCAAATAAGTTTTCTTTTTCAATATCACTCATTTTCTCAGGTTATACAAATTTTTTTGCAGGAGGAGAATGAATTTTGAAAAGTAACTCAACTCACACGTTTTCAAATCATGCTTTGTTCTTGGCAAGAATAGCTCGCATATAAATAGATTGAATTTACACAACTATTTCACTTTTACTTCACTTTTGTTCAGTGGAGGGCGTCACTTTCATCATTTTAAGCAAATGATGCCCAAGCTCTTGTTGGCTCGGCCTTTTCAATTCATTTTTTTCTTTTTCTGGGCTCGCTTTCACCTTTAGCTCTTGATCTGCTAGAGGTGACACCAATCGGTCTAATTGCAAAATAATTATTTTCTTCACAAAGGTATAACATCTATTTACTTAAATTGAGAGTAATCTTCTTCGAGTTAGCCCTAAAATTTCCTTCCTTTGACTCCGTATTATTTTCTTGATTTTCTTTGTCTTGCAATGACTGTTCCATCTTTTGCTTCGTAACAATCTGGGTTTTTTCGCCTGATGAAAAAACACTCAGTTTGTTAGAGTCTTTCACTGAGGAAGCTTCAACTTCTTTTTCATCGATCATCTTCTTATCGTGAGGATCGCTTGGCGGCGAGTTTTGATTACTGCTATCTTTTTCTTCTTCCACCATTAATGCCTTATTGCTACTCGCCTCCTCGTCTTCAAAAAAGCACTCTCCCTCATCATCTTCCTCTGATTCAGCTTCCATTTTGCTGTCTTCCTCTCCTTCATTTCGGTCCTCAGACTGTTTGCTCTTTGTTTCAGTCACGAAGATGCACTCTTCGCTAAACTCATTCTTGATCTCAGACGCGCCGTCGTGAGCTGTCTCATGTTTTATATCGATTCTTTTCTTAATGAACGTGATCAATTCGGCGGTCTCAGCGCAGAAATCTTCATTCTATAAAAAAGAAACTAAATTGAATGATAGTTGGTTTGGGTATTACCGAGTTGACCACATCATCTTTTTGATTTTCAGTTGGTTGAAACGTTATACAGGTTTTGTCGTCTTGGAATTCGAATACTTTCTTCAGTTCAGTGGTATCAAAGGCCGCTTTCAAATTTTTCTCATCAACAACGTTCATACTGAGATTCTCTTTAACAAACTGCCTCTGCAGCATCTATATAACAAAATGCATTAGAAAATCGGTGATAATTAAAGAACTATTTACTCTCTCTTCGAGGGTACCAGTGGAAAGCAACCGATAGATATGTACTTCTTTTTTCTGTCCATCTCTCCAAATTCTTCCCATTACCTGACTGTCATTACTCGGGTTCCAATCGATCTCCATCAATATCATTCTGTTTGCACCTATCCAGGGTTAAGAACGCTTTGCTATTTCAGAGAGAGATGTCACCTGTAAGATTTAAGCCTGTTCCACCAGCTTTGGCACAAAGCAGAAAGACACGAAGATCGGAACTGCGATCATTAAAGCGATCGAACATAGCTTGTCGCTTACTAAAAAAGAGGAGATTAGGATTGGGATTTGAAGAGCAGATTCACTTAGCGGGAACACTTCCATCAAGCATGGCACATTGAATGCCTTTTTCATTGCACAGCTCTTCAACTAATTCTAAAGTTTGGACAAAATACGAGACGATGATGATTTTGTCTTTCGAAGGCATGCGGTCCAAGACTGACGCGACGAAAGCAAACTTTGCAGAATACGCATCTTTGGCGAATTCAGAAAAGGAAGATGGGCATAACCCTTTCACAGCCATAGCGGTATCCCCGTCGTCTCTATAGACCAATAGCGGGTGATTTAGCAGCTTTCTCAGAGTCAGAATAGCCGAGAAAGCTTCGGTACCATCAGTGAAAAAGTTTTTCTTCTTTGTCCTCGTCTCGAGAATTTTACTAAAGATAAATTAAGGTTGATTCTAACTCACTGTGATAGAGAGCCAATTCTTACGTGTACATCTCGTATTGAAGCGGAAGCATCTTTAGAAATACGAAGTACTCGTTTTTCGGAGGAAGGAGGTTCTCAAGAATGCTTGCTGGCCGACGTAGGATAAACTGAGAGATGATGTGACTGAGCTCTTTGGATCGCGCTCTATAGTATTTCCTCTTATGAATGAAGGGATGAAACGATTTACTGAGCAAGTTCTCTTTGATCTGGTCTTGCGTCTTTTCTCAAGCCTTCGAGGATAGGAGTCGCAAAGACCTTTCTAAACGTCTGATAGGAGTAAAATTTGCCTGGGTTCACAAAGTCACAGCACGAAAACAGCTCTTCTAAGGAATTTTGCAAAGGAGTTCCTGTAAGAATGATCTTTCGTGGGCACTTAAACTGCGCGAAAGATTGGAACGTTTTTATTTTCTTATTCTTCAAACGATGACCTTCATCCAAGACTAAGAGATCGCAATATCCTTCCAATCGCGAGAGGTATCCTCGGAACGTTTCATACGACAGTATTAGGCAGCGGTAGCTCCCTTTGGTAAATTGATTAAGCTTAGCCACTACCTGTTCGCCTTTCCCCATCGCTACGACAGGAGCGAGACGGAGCGAGCCAAGCCATTTCATAATTTCTTTTTCCCAGCCACCGACCATTGAAAGCGGGGCGACAATAATTGCTCGCCCAATGTAAGGCTTAGTTGAGGTATAAGGATCTAATTCCAGTCAGGGATGCTTGAAAACTTATTGATTACTTTGTTTCACTAAGGTATAAATCAGGGCGATTGTTTGAAGAGTTTTGCCAAGTCCCATGCTGTCCTAGCAAATCATGAAATTTAACGCCGAAGCATCAATTACTGCGAGGATGCATCCGCTAATATCTGGTGCTTTCAAGCCGCTAACACACTCGAACATGAATTTAACACCTTCTTTTTGATGCGGCCTCATGACTTTTGAAAGCACTGGGTCGATAAATACTGGTTTGAGGTCTTCTCGGTTAACCAACACATAAGCATCTTTAGCCAATTTAACTTCAGAAATAAAGCATGAGTTCTTACCCTCGGGAACCACGATCTCTTTCTGAGAATTAGAGGTTTCTGCGATATTTGTCTTTTGATTTTTCATTAATCTAAGCAGTTATTAAAGAAAAATGAAAAATTTCGCTACCCTTTTGAAACATGATTTGTGTTTCCTGTGATAGTAACTACTGATGCTTTCATAAAACAGCGTCCACTTGTGAAGTCTTCCGGTTTGATGCGGTCCTGGATTTCGACTGAAAAATATTTTAGGATAAGAGCTGTGTGCCATTCACGACAAGAATAGGTTTACTCATATAGGATCCAATGTAATACTCAGAACCGTGTGTTGGCTCTTTCATATTATGAGCTCTACCGGTTTGATAAAGCAGAGTTCCTTCGGAGTTAAAGAGTTTGATTTTGGAATTCAGCATCGCGAGAATGCCATCATCAAATTGCTTCTTTTTTTTCTTGAGGTCTTTTGTAAAAAAGACGTTATAGAACAAATCGTTCGAGGATACAGGCTCAGTTGCAAAACTTGTCTGAACAGCAGGTTTGACAATCGGTTGCTGTGGTTTTTTTGCCAAATTTAATGTGAGTTTAGGCTTGTTTCCTAAAAGTGAAGTGGTGGGCTTCACTGGAGGTGTATTGGAAGGCTGCTGCTCTTTCTGCTCAGTGGGGGTCTGGTCTGTTGCTTTTATTTCCTCAGCTGGAAATTTAGGCGTAGACTCGACGGTCAGTGGAGAATTCGTCGAATTTAGTTTTTCTTCAGGTTTCGTTTTATTCACAAATAGTGGTCTAGTGACTTGAATTGGCCGAGAGAGAGCTGGTTGCTGGGGTGCTGAGGTATTTGAATCTTTTGTTGGCAGCTTAAAAGGCTTCGAAAGCCCTGGAGGTTTGAACCCAGACATTTAGATTTAGAACTCGCGTAATTCAGAGCTTTAGTTGATTTAAATCTCGCGCTTTGGATCAGTTATTTGAATATTATAATAGTTCCATTCCCACTGCAGGCAAAATGTTCTTTTCTTCTCATGATAAAACCACGAGGCTAACACTTTCAAAGTTTTCTGTGAGCTCAAATTTTATAACACGTCTTAAGAAGTTGATAGTCACATTTGGATAAGAGAATCATAAACTATCATGAATTTTAGTCAAATAATGCTCAAAACTAGCAGAGCAAATGGGTTTGAACTAAGTTTCAATAGCTCGACTCACTTGTGAAATGTATGCTAATTTGTAGCCTGGAAGAGAGTAGTTCAATCAGCTCCGTATTGGCAAAATTACTGATAGTCATCCATAAGACAATGTAGTTTAATATTATTTTAATTATTATAATTCGAAGACATTCGTAACACTGTCTGCAGAACTCTTTGTTAGTACATTTCTGGTGCCATTACTCTTTTGTTAGAAGATAAATACGACCAAAAAATGTCATTGACTTCTTTTAAATCTAATCTTACAAAATTGGAAAATGTATTGTCGCATGCCAGATGGATATGTTTGGCTAGAATAAATAGGATTTCAACTTTTTTTTCCAAGGAAGAATTAGATATGAAGTTTATGCATTAGAACAATAATTTTACTTCCGGTATTTTCTGACCACGATTACCTCTGTGAGCTTGAAGTCTTGATACCATTTAATCTCAATTTTGTTGAACCGCATAAATTGTCCAAACAGCGAACTATTGTTATGAAATGAAAATTCCGCATCATTTCATGAAGTATTAAGTTTGTATTTTTGACTTGTATATTGATTACAGTAATTGAAGAGATTGGGTTAACTCCATATCGTATCAGCAGGTGTTTCCTTGTTAGCTCTTCAACTACCTTGAGTCAAGATGGAGAGTAAAGAAGGCATTATTCCCGAAAATTTATTCGATTATGGCGTTGAAAAATAACTTTTAAAGTCGGAAAGCCTTGAGGCTATTCTATTCATCGTATATGGCTCGAAATTTTAGCAAATACTCCGTTACTCCAAAGGAAAAGTTAACAACCTAACAACAAAGTTGTATAATAGCAGTCGTCACGCGTCGGTAAGCTTCTCTAGAAATTTCTAGGCTTTCTCATTGGATCACAAATCTTCAGAAAAACTCTCGAAAAATTCAAAAAGCCCTGCTTCGCAGTTGCCTCCATCACGAGTGCAAGGCGAGCATGATATTTTCATTGTAGTTCTAATTTTCTGAAGGCAGAATTTCCATTTCAACAAAGCTGAATTGCTTCCAGAATGTTCCTAATGAAACACTGGAAATTTAAGAACGTCAAAATCGAAGCAAAATTAAAAAAAAATTTCCAATATCACAAAGCAGATTATCTTCTCTGATGCCGCATACAGAATACTACGAGCTATTAGAAGTCGCTGTGGACGCTAAGCCTGAGGAAATAAAGAAGGCGTATCGTAAACTTGCTATGAAATGGCATCCAGTAAACATTCAATGAGTGATGATCTTTTAATGCAAACTTATCAAGGACAAAAACCCTAATAACCAAAAAGAGGCCGAGGAGAAATTTAAGAAAATATCACAAGCTTATGAAACATTATCCGATCCTAAAAAGAGAGAATTATACGACAAATATGGACCAGCAGGTCCGAATGCCGGAGCCGGAGCAGAAAACTTTGGAGATCCATTCAACTTCTTTGGATTTGGTGGCTTCGGTGGTGGTTTCGGAAGATCCTCTGGAAGAGGCGCCTCAACAACTTTCACTGGAACGGGAGGCTTTGGTTCCAATTTCACCTTTGAACGAGCCGAACAAATCTTCAGGGAGGCATTCGGAGACGACGATGAGTAATAGCATTGTGAAATCGCATTATTGAATTTGTTTTCCAATAATCTAGGTTTGGAGAATTTTTCGGTTTTGGCAGAAAGAAGAAAACATCGGATAAAGGTGGAAAGGGCAATGATGCTGGTACTGGTAGTAGAAAGAGTGGTTTCGGTGGTTTTGGGAGCTTCTTTGATGATGATGATTTCTTCGGCGGAGGATTTGGCAGAACGGGAGGTTTCGGAGGTTTCGGCGGATTTGGAGGCTTTAGTGAGATGATGAGCGGAGGAGGTGGAGGTAGTTTCGCAGGAACGAGTATCTCCACATCGACCATAATTAAGTAAGCTTATTTGTCACAATTTAAATGCTCAAGGATTGAACTTGCGTAGAAATGGCAAAAAAGTGACCGTGACGAAAAAAACAATCACCAACCCTGATGGAACAACTAGGACGGAAGTCCAAGAACAAATTAATGACCGTGCTGGAGAGCCTAGAATAACAAGTTATATTGAAAACGGTCATGTGGGAGGTAACAAAATTTCTTGTAGTAGTGTTTTATGAATGTATAAAATTTTTTTAGACAAAAGAACAGCCGACACCAAGAGGATCAGCTATAAGTGATTTCGAAAGAAATCAGTATTATCTAGTTGAGGATTCTGCCATAGCGAGTCCTTTGAATTATTGTACTCAATGCACTATGAACAAAGAGCGCAATTAAAAATTTAAGTGGGTTTTTTTCTGTTGGAAGTTGAACTTCATGTTTCAAGTAATTATTTTGCTGTTGTTTGTGCCCTAAAATAATAATATATCTACTGATCACAATTGAATCAACTTGAAAATTTGCAGTCTTTTTTTCTTCTACATATGATACAAATTAATTATGTGCCATATTGTCAGATCAAATCATTAAAGATCATAAACTTTAGCGCTCTTGTGCCAGACAGTTTATGTTCCGAGACAAGGTATTTACCTTCTTGAAATTTGCGATGGCATTATCAGGACGAGAACATGAGATCAATAAATTTGTTGTTCACGACTACAGAATATATTGCTCTGTGTGATTTTCATGATTTCAGAGCTGGATATCTTCAATATTTCAGCTAACCTAGCTGCAAAATTTTTTTCCATTCAAATTCTCACTCTATATTATCTATTATTCTGTCTGTGGATTTTTTGGTTAGATGATAAATCCAAAATTTTTTCTCTTATTTGTATTTGTATCAGGAATATATAAGAACGTGAAAACCTTTTTAGACAATCTGTTTATTTAAGAACAATCAGAAAAACGAATTTGTTATTATGTAAGATACCCTCAGACTTTATTTGAAAATATCAGAGTCTGAGTCTTGATTTTGCTTTTATGAGAGTGGTCTCACACAAAAGTAAGAGTTTTAACGATTCAAAACAAAAAAGCTTTCAATTCTCAGATACAAGATTAATTCATACGCTTATTTATCTTTGAAACTCTATAAAATTTTAGTCTTCAAAGTAATTAAGATGATGTTGAAATACTCTCTTTCCTCTACGAAATCTCCACCTCCCATTAAGTAAGAGGTTATCGAAATTTAAACGGAAGGCATGCTTTAAATTTATGTGATAATATATGGCTGTAGGTTCTTAATTTTTTCTCAAATATTCATTCATTCTTTACGAGGTACTTACAAACACAAATAACACAGCAGATACAGATTAAATTTGAGTCCTTGTGAATGCTAAATATGAAAAGAGTTTCCTAATAGTGATGAATTCAATTTTATCCTTTTCATCCCCACAAGTTTTCCTTTTGAGTGACTCATATAATCAAACTTAATTTTCAGTTATCCCGTACTTTTTTTGGTAGGAGTCTGGCAATTTATGAGGACAGTCAGCTTGATGCAGGTCAAGTTCCTCCTCAGTATCGTAGTATGCAAGACATTTATTGCAGCTATGTCGATTGCAATTAGGGCATATCAGATGGAAACATCCACCAGCCTTCTCATAAATATAGTCACAGCATTGCAGCACACGCAAAGTTCCATTCCTGATCAGGACTTCAACACCATCATCTTCTCGTTTTGCTTTGGGTTTATATCGCTGAATTGGAGCAACTTTTTTACAGGTATCAAAGTGAGCATATGACCAGTCTCCAGGAGCCAGATATAAGCATGCATAACACCAATGCCTATGGCACTGGCAAGTAATATGATCACATCCAGCCTCTTTCATGATTAATTGATTGCAGCAAGGAGATAACCTAAATTTCCCAGAATCCAGCAGCTTCTGTATCTGGTTCGGATCTTCCATATCTTCCAGATATTCGGAGCAAGTTTTTCCAATGTGAACTTTATGAGGAGACAACAGCTGGAAGCAATAAGTCTCTTGGCATATGGAGCAAATGCCTTGCATCTCACTATCGAGAGCAAGGATATTGGAGCAATCGTTAGTATGACAATATCTATACTCTTTTGGATGATCTACTATAAATTTCTCGAGATGGTTTTGGAAAATCTTGTCAATTAGCTCGATCTCGGCGATTTCTTTGCAATCTTTCAGAGCAATTGGCATAGGGACGTCCTGACAGATTGGACACATGCAGCATTCCTTTTTGACATCTCCAAGAATTTCAGCCCTAATGTAACCGTTGGAGCAGTCTTTACATAATCGATGCTTGCAGTACAAAAAGCAAGAAGACTTGCTATCCACATCCTCGAAGCAGATTTCGCAGCTCGATTGTGTTTTAGTTTTGTTTAAAACTTTGCACTGTTGCAGCAGGGCATTAATTTTGTTCCTATCAAGATTTTCGCCTCTAAATGCAATTATCTTCTTCGTGAAGTCAATTTCATAGTCAGAATATTCTTTGTTCTTTTCCAGAGTGTCAATTACCTTTTTGATGCTGTAATTCATGATAGAGAATTGTTCTTCAACCGATTTTCTCGATTCCACTTTCTCATGGATTCTAGCCTCAATTTCTCTTTCCAGATTAATTTCTGATGTGTATATATTGAGGATCTTTGATTGTTCAAACCATTCCATATACAATCTGCCTTTATATTTTTCTTGAAGATCTGCATAAAAATCCTTCATCTCTTTGGTGAAATATTTCCACTTCTCTTTACTCTGGATTTGGACAGATTTTCCTTTAATGAATGTTTCTATTTCCTTTTCAGCTTCCCTTCTTTTAACTCGATCTTCACATTCAATTTTTATCTTGAAAAATTTAACGCCTTTCTCTAATGGACTCATTCTTATCTCTATTCCTAAATTCTCCTTTAGAAGAATCACTTTGGAAAGAAGAGCCCTATACAATACGTAGTAAACCCCTGGTTTTACTGTTATTGTGACTGTATTATCCAATTTCACTCTCAGCTTTCTTCCTCTGAAGCAATCTATATTTCCGTCGTAATCCTTGTAAAGTTGCTCGGCTAGGTCTCGTGAAGGAAGAACGGTTTCTAGAGTCAGCACTCGATTTTTGTTTATCGATGCTGCTTCGCCGATCACAAGATTCTTTACTTGCTCTTGATTCAATCGAGCCGTAACAATAGACCTAGTAGTTTGTCGGAAGAGTTCAATTGCCATAAGTTGTTCATATTCAGAATTTTCAGGTATCACCTCGCCCGTGGGAGTGACTAATGTGCGTTGTCTCTTTACACTCACTCTGAGAATTTTGAAATTCTTGAAGGTTCGCTTGATGTCGAGTTCATCAGTTGTTGGGGACAAACCGGTTATAAATATACAATTCTTGTTGTTTCTGTCTAGAACTGCTTTGATTCTTCTTTCTTCGATAAATGTTCCATTAATCCGCTCTAAGGCTTCATTAGCCTCTGGGATAGATTCGAATGTGATTATTGCTTGGCTTTCTGATAGGGACAGAGGTACTGATAGCTTGACTATACGACTGTAGAGCGTATTCTTTGACGAAGGAGTTTCTTTCAGAGGAATTATCTCAAATTTTTTGTTGTGATCAAGCTGTTTGTCGTGGTAGAATTTGCTGGCTGCCGCCTTTGTTAAGAATCGGATGTTCCCAGAAGCCGTATTATCTCTTTCATTATTCACGATGATAAAACTATATTCATCTTTTTTAAGTCCTAATTTGGCAGCTATATCGTCTGGAGTGTAATTGATGGCTTCTCCTGATGGATTTAATCTGGACAGACCCTTATATGCCACTGTAATATACTCTCCAGCAAAGAGTAATTCTTCAACCTTGTATCCATCTGAAAGGACAGCCGAGCAGGAAGAACCGGGAATCTCGTAAACCTGACGATATCTCTTTGTTTTTTCAGCAAATGCATCCCGAAGATTTGCGAAATACTTTTCAACTTCTGGTCGTAAGGTTGGGATTGTGAGAATGCAAAGCCCCTTCTGATCCTCAGGATAAGAGTATGCGACTTTATTTTGTCCTGGCCCTTCAATCCATTTCTCGATCTCTTGCCGGTTTTCCCTCATAAACAGATCAACCGCCCAGGTTGGGAGCTCAAGCTTAATTTCTTCGTATGTAAAATCAGACTTTAATTTTTTGATCATTTCTTCTCGGATTGGAGAGTTGGATTTTTCTACCCATTCACGGGGGACTACACTTATATGTTTGGCTAAGTTTCCATTCTTCGTATTTTCCATTTGAGTGCAGAATAAAATCATGTCACCGCTCGCGTTCAATGGGGTTCGTGCATAATGAGAAGATAAATGCAGGTTAAAACTGAAATTTTCTTTGACGTTCATGAAACCTCGGCTTTTCAGTAACTTTACTGATACTGAAGGAAAATATCCTTCAAGGAAAGATTTCAACACAAGCTCTTCTTTCTTCTTATCATCAACTTTTGCAGCATCTTGAGAGAGTGTGCCTTGTATCCTTTTTTTGGCGCTGTAATAGTCGTTTCTGATCTCGTTAAAGACTCTTTTGGAACTATTAAGACTTCTATTGTCTAGATTGTGCTCATCTGCCCATTTTTTCTTCGCTTTTTCAAATGTATTTGGGAACTTTTTGGATTTATCAGCGTTATCTTCGCTTTTGGAGTCTTTGATACTCATCCATTGTTCGAAAATGTTCATATAGCAAATCAAATCGCTTTGGTATTGTCCTTCGAACAATCCTTTCTTTTCGGTATTGAAAATTTTTTTGTCTCCTTGCTTTGTATATCTAAATAGGAAATTTGAGTTGTTTTCAACAGCAAGGACAGCGATAACCGAATTCAGAACTCCATTTTTTTCAGCCTCGATGATACACTTTGACTTTTTTGGTTCAGTCGACATTGCTGTCATCAATTTACCCTCATTGGTTAACTTGGGCAGGCCATCAGCCTTCAGGGTCTCAATTGCACCCAGTGCTCTCAAGGTTTCAAGGGATCCTTGGATAAGCTTATCGTCAGGTCTCTCCAGGAAAAGGAACTTGTTGGGATCAATACCAAAATCAATGATCTTCAAAAGTGCTTGGTCCAAACAAACTCTTGAAATTTCAGGAGTTAACCCATAAGCTAGAGAATTGAACGTGTCTCGTGAATATAAACGATAGCAAATTCCTGGCGATGTTCTTCCTGCTCTACCAGCTCTTTGATCGGCTGAGGATTGACTGATCATTGTCGTCTTCAGGATTGAAAGACCTTTTTTTGGATCGTAGTAAGAGTCTTTTACGAATCCACAGTCAATGACTACCTTAATGCCATTGATCGTCACAGAACTCTCTGCGAGTCTTGTAGACAGAATAATTTTATATTTCATTGATCCGTCCTTGTTAGTCCTCTCCGAGAATACTAACTGCTGCTCCTCATTTGTGAGTCTTCCATGAAGCAGAAGTATCTCAAATCTATCAGGATTGAATTGCCTAGAATGCTTTTGTGGCGATTTTTCTTCTTCCTCTTGCACGTATCCAGTTTTTACTTCTTCAACCATTTGAATTGTGTTCTCTTTAATTTTTGGAAGATTCTTTGGCATTTTCTGTCGATATTTCTCAAATTCCTCTTCCAAGAGTCCTTTTACTTGGTTCATCTCATCAACTTCAGTTAGGAAAATGAGGATATGTCCCATGTAATTGGGATTGAAAGCAGCAAATTCATTTAGAATTTCCTTAACTACTGCGACACTTCCTTCAATATATTCTCCTTCGAAGGCTGGCTTGTATATTTTTTCCACAGGGAATGGTCTTCCAGGAATCTCAATTGCATTGCAATTGAAATATTCGGTGAAGAGCTTCTTGTTGACAGTGGCAGATAGAAGGAAAATTTTAACTTCTGGATATATCTTCACGAAGAAATCTTTCATCATTCCATAGATGAGATCGCTTGTAAGACTTCTCTCATGAATTTCATCGAGGATGATCGCTTTGACATTTTTAAAGAAGGTAACTTCTAATTTCTTGGGTTTTTTTCCAATGCTTTTCTTCTCATCCACATCCTTCTTTTCATCTTCCTTTAGTAGTTCTTCCGGTGTTTTCAATTCCTCCGTCGTAGGTTCGTTAGGTTGCTCAATATGATATCTTTTCACAGCTAACACTTTCTTAAGCAAAATACTTTCGGTAACGAAGAGGATTCTTGTTTTTGGGCCATACATCCTTTCAATTTTTTCTAATTTTTCCATTGACTGGTCCTTCTTCTCTTCTTTCATCTTGGGAGGTCCTCCTGCATTTGCATCTTTCTCTCCTACGTAATATCCGACTTCTTCACCTAGCTTGTATCCTAATTCTTCTGCAACCCTTTTTGCGAGACTAATTGCTGCAACCTTTCTTGGTTGTACGCAAATAATTTTCTCGGTTGAACTTTTGAGCTGTTGAAGAATGAACTGTGGCGTTTGTGTTGTTTTTCCACTACCTGTTTGCCCAAGTACGAGGCAAAATTGATTTTTCAAAGACCCAAATTCTTGAATTATCTCTTTCTTGGAACTATATGCTGGAAGACCTGCTTTTAAGTGGGCAATTTCAAGTCTAAAACGATCCTTTAGGACCTTTTGGTAATTTAAATTATCGCCTTTTTTTTGTAAATAATCCAGCAGCCCGGAAACATTCTTGATTTGGGAGCAAAAAATTGCTCGTTGCTTGAGTTTCAATGTGAGTAATTCGATAAGAGTATTTATTGTTTCATTATCTTTGGGATCAACTTCTAGCAAGTCCATTTTAATTTTATTGACGATCTTCCATTGATGGTTTAAAGCCCTTATAGCTTCGGCTTGCAGTTCCGGCTTCAAATGAATTCTCCTGCACTGTTCATTGTGTTTGGCAGGTTTGCAAGTTTTTAAGCTATTTTTGCAAACTGAACAATGTGGAATTGCACATACTCCATAGACAGGCTCTTTGTGCTCCATTGGGCACTTGGGATTTTTGCAATTATTCATCTGGAAATTATGACAAGCTTTAGCAAAAGTTTGATAAGTTTTTGAATTTTTGTAGCTTGCAGAACTCATTTCCGAGCCCTTCGAAAAGCTGCTTTTCTGCGATTGGGAAGAAACATCACTCTTTCCTTGAGAATCAGCGTCATCACTATTATCATTCTCTTCAGCAGCATTCTCATCAAGATACTTCAAGATATTCTCATTGCGATTAGCAAAACTTTTTAAAAGCATTTCGACGTCAGAGATTTTTTCTTTGTTTGATTTGTTTCCTTGAAATATCTTGTTAAGTGTTTTCATCAACCCCACGCGAGCTTGTATCAATTCATTGAATATTTTAACGAGAGTTTCCATATTGTTCCCCTTTGTATTCTTCACGATTAATTTGATTGGTAAAATGTGGCTGTTGTATTGATGTTCGAGAGCCGAAGTAAGCTTCTCAAAGGTCTCCTTGTACACAGGTAAAGGCAACGGAATCTTTTTTTTATTTTTTTCGTTACTCAAGCGATACCTTAGCAAGCCTAAGCCCTTGCAAGTGTGGCATTTAGTTTCAGTGCAGACGCCATAATATCTCTGCCCTTCATGTCTCAGCCTGCAAAATGTTCTGCCGCATTTTCCTGCGACAAGGTAAAAATGACATGTGGGCTTCACTGTTGATGAATTTGCTGGGAAATCGGGCTCATCACCTGAGTCATCTGCATCTAGAAAATCATCGAAGTCCATCTGGACGTTATCTGAAGAGAAGTCGATCATCATATTTGAAGAATTATTCGGCGGTTGCTGCCTAGGCTGAGAACCCCTTGATAGGTTTTTTGAGGAGGTTGATTGGTTGCTTACGCTTTTGGATTCTTCTTTAGAAATGTTGCCTTGTTGTGTATCTGGTGCACGTTTTCCAGGATGAGGTCCTTTGGAAGTTTTAGCCTCATTTTTTTTGGAAGGCTTTGGATGATTGCTTGAGCTTTTCGTTTCTTCTACAGCTACTCTAGAAATGTTGTTTTGTCGTGTATCTGGTATAGTGTTAGGTCCTTGGATAGTAGGTTTTTGGTGCTGGGAGGATTCTGATTGAGAAGTCCAGGATGGAATTATTGTTTCAAGATTTAGTTGGAACTGCATCAAGTATCCATCTAAGAGTTGTTGGGTTTCGGAGGTTATTTCCCTTCGAGAAACAGAAGGCAGCACTTTGTTTTTCGCAAGATCGAAGAATAATTTGTTACATAAATCGAGCAATATTTTGATCTTTGCAGCTAAGTTGGATTTCTCTTCAGGAGAGGTTCCAAGCTGAAGCTTCAAGGAGCTTATTTCTTCTTTTGGTCTTTTTAGTGCCTTGCGAATCTTCTCAACGAGAATTACAGAGCTGTGCCATTTTTTGCAGGGACCATGTGGCTTCGTCTTTAAGCAGATACCCGAGTCATTGTAACAAACTTCGCATTTGGGTTCAATGCAATAGCCTAGTGGAGCGTCAATATGCAAGAAAGTGCATTTTGAATTCTTGCATCCTTTGACATACGAGTAATGACATTTTTTCTTTGTTGTTTTCGGTTGAGGTTCTACCATGCTTTCAAATCTGAAATTTTTTCTTTCAATTATAATTTCGAATGGAAATGGCCTTTTTATATACGAAATTGTAAATACTATTTTTACAAGATGGATGCGTTTACTCTAAAATCTAGGGTTTTCCAATTCGATTAAGTCACTGATAATTGCTAAATTAATTTCATGGTTTTGATCAGTATTTAAGCTATCTTCTAAAGCTGGGACTTCTTCTCTCGAACTTATGAGAGTAATAGGTCTTGTCGACCTCAAGATTCAGAGGAAAGCAACTTAATTTAAGAGAGAGTGTGTATTAGCTCTATTTTTACATTTGAATGGAGTCATTTTTTTTTTGCATCTGTATTGGAAGGGAAAACAAGAAAATTTAGATGAGTAAGTTGTTAGTTTCTCTGTTATTGGGATCCAAAAGCCTATATTTTGAAGGCATAAGCATTAATTAGCTCTTTATTTTTTCTAAATGGTCTGCCTTCCTGGCTGATTTCAGAGTAATGTCCAATCTACAAATGCTATTCTTTTTCGTATCTCAATTGTAAAGAGAGCATTTGAATCTTAAAGCCGTCGTCATACTGCTTCGAGGCTGAAGACGCCTCCTTTTCGAATATAGTTGAACGAGCGAATTAATAGTCTGGTTTAGAACGAGAACACGCAGCCAATATTGCTGAGAATTCTTAATGAATCTGAAGCGATAACTATCTAAAAGGAGGCCAAATGTACATGCAAAAAAGCCAGCTTGCCGGGCAGTCATGCATATTTTCCTTACATCTGATCACCGAAAAGCTAATTTTTCTTAATACTTTAACAATCTATATATCTAAATCTCTCCTTCTCAATGCCAACGATCCTCTTTTCCGAGTATCTTTCTGTCCGTGCAGTTTTTGGATCTCAGCGGCGGCCAAGGGGCAGAAAACTTAATATGCACTTTAGTCAAATGAATCAACTAAGTCAGATTAATTTTCATGTGTGTCGTTGTTTATTCTACATTTGCGGATAAGCGAATAATTCTAATGACACAGAATACAATGAGCGATCGACCAAAACGCGTTCCATTCTTTTGAACCCACCACAATCCATCATTTAAGTCAAATCGTCTGATATTTACTGAAGTCAGACATTTGCTCATTATACTTTATCAACAGAAATTTTGTATCAGAAAACAAGAGATTCCTTTTCGACGTGAGAAGGCAACCTCTTTTGGACTTTACCATTTAGAAGTCGCGGCTACTTTTAGTGTAAGAATTGACTGAGGTGATAATCAAGGAAGCTCCCAGAGAACAACATCAAATCTCAATGTTTTTTGTTCTGCTGAGCCTTACATCTGTTTAGACTAATCAAAAGCGAAATTCCAAAAAGATTATGGAGAGTAGCACAATAAATCTCAACCATGCATGGAAATTATTCATGGATGGTTATAAAATATTTTCTTGCATTGCTAATTTCCGCGTGGATAATTCCCGGTTTTGTTGTACTACAGCCTATAATGTGTAAGTGATTATGAAGCCACTTGGTCGTATCTGAAGAAAGTAATTCTTGCATTTCATAATTTTATGATCAGATTTTAGATTTTTGTTGTATAGCGATTTATGACGTGTGCTTGAGTACTTAAACTATCCGTTCAGTCAAGAGAACCAAAACATTTATTCAATTTCTAAGATGCTGCCAGAAGCGAAATCTTTGTTAGAAGCTTATCCTGATCTTTACCAATCTGGCTTTGGTCTCTATGCACCTAGCCAAAAAATTCCACTGCCACTCACAAAAGTTGATATTGTTGTTGACATCTTCGAATCGACAGCCAAAGTTAGATTCACTCAGACATACGTTAATGCCACTGACTTTCTCCTTGAAACAGAATATTTCTTCCCAATTCCAGCGGATGCTCGCTTTGATTCTTTCCTCGCAAAGAGTGAAGACAAGATAATCAAAGGTGTCATTAAGAGAAAAGAAGTAGCCAAAGAAGAATATAAAGAGAATTTGCAAAAAGGAAATACTGTCGCTTATTCTGAAATTTCCACTGAGAGGCCTGACATAATGAAAGTTCTAATCGGAAATATTACACCAGCAGCTAGTATTCAAATCGAATTCTCTTATATTCAGGAGCTGTCCATTGTTCGAAACCGGTTTTATGAGTTCATATTTCGAGCTGCACTTGAGTCACCTCAACAGAAGAAAAAAGGAAAAAGAGGTGCTTCTGAACCTTTGACTATTTCAAATTATCCAATTATCAAGCCAGAAGAAGGACATGTTTGGAACATCGAAGTGAACGTCAAATGCAGATCTCCAATCACATACATCGATTGTACTTCACATAAAACTACCTTGAGAAAAACCCTGAATCCTTGTGAGAGTTCACTTATACTCGTACCTACAAAAGATGAAAACGTGTTTAATAAAAACTTCAGAATGTTGCTGAGCTTTTCCAAGATTAACGTTCCAACCTACAGACTTGCAAAGAATGAGGAAGGATACTACATTAAATTGGACTTCCTTCCTCGATATATCGAGGAAGATTTTGATGATGCCATTCGGGCCGCGACTCAGTGTGTAACTTTTAATCCAGAAGACATTACTGTGCTCGCTGCTACCGGAGAATTTATATTCCTGATTGACAGAAGTGGTTCTATGAGTGGAAAGCCAATGCAGATGGCTAAGCAGGCTTTGCTTTTTGCCCTAAAATCTCTTCCACCTAACTCCTTCTTTAATATCTACAGCTTCGGTTCAACTTACCATAGATTATATTCGCAGTCTGTCCCAAGCACAGAATCTAGCATAGCCGATGCGATTAGACAAGTAGAGCGCTTTCAGGCTGATCTGGGCGGAACTGAGATATATGATCCAATCTTTGAGATCCTGATGCAGAAGAGATTAAAAAAGCATCCAAAAACTCTGTTTCTTCTAACAGACGGTGAAGTGAGTGATCCAACCCGAGTGGTTAAGCTAATTGGAGTTAGTAATCATGTTGCAAGAGTTTTCACTTTGGGAATAGGCAGTGGGTGCTCACGAGATTTGGTCAAAGATTGTGCAAAGGCAGGTGGAGGTAGCAGTGAATTTGTTAAGGATCCATCTGATATCACCGGGAAAGTAGTTTCTCTGCTGGAAGCTGCGTTTACGCCTATCTGCGACGATTTTCGTCTCGAGTTTAGCAATCAAGAAGTTGTAAAATTGATTGCTCCAGCACCGGAATCAATGACCTATATCTTGAGAAATCAAAAAGTGACTTTTTACATACTGCTGAGTAATGATGCTGCAGAAGCAAGGGCAAGAACCTCAACTGGAGGAGTATATTCATTTCTCAAAAACCTATGTAAAAGTAGAGCTTTGGCCCGGCCATATGAATTTGAAGTTACTCTGAAAAATTTTGATACAGGACTGGGAAATTATCGGTCTACCAGTCTTAAAATTGATCTGAGACAGTTTGAGCAGGAGCAGGATATAATAAAACTTGCAACTGGAGAAATATCGGACATCCTTGAAAAAAAAGATCGAAATGTAGCTGTGGAGAACCTCGATATCTTTTATGCTGTGAAAAACGATATCCACGAAGAAATAATAAAGATGTCAATCGAGAATCAAGTATTGACACGGAGAACAGCATTCATTTGTGAAGTAGAGGAAGCGAATCCAGATGCAATACAAATGCTCCCAAAACAGAAAGTGATCATTCCTCAGTTGATTTCAGTCGATCCTCTTCAAGAAATTATGCCGATAGACAAGGGGTACAAACCAAAACCAATGAATCCACCGCTGCATCAGCATTTACCCGTTCAAGCAAAAGCTTATCAGCCGATAAATTTGGAAGCTATTTCAATGCCTAATGTGAAAAAATCAGGTTCCCTCTTTGGATCATTTAAGTGGAGTTTGCCAGAGGCTCCATGGAGCTCTTCTTCAAAGAAGAAGATGCTGAAACAAGGTAATTTTAGAAGTAGGGAATTGACTAGTCATCAGTACGCTAAAAAGGAGAATGAGGATTTGATACCTGCGTCAAAGAGCATTTCACTTTCTTCAGCCCAATTCAAAGAGTTGTCACATAGCATTGACTCAGTTCAATCTGAAAAAAAATCTCTCTTAGGCTTTTTCAGCAATTCTGCGAGGAGCAGAGTCTCCGAACGATCCCTTAGAGAAGATTTTCCACAGGAAACATATATAGAAGAAAAGTCTGTGCAGTATTCAACAATAGGACCAGAACGTGAAATGAAAAGAAGCAGAATAAATGAAAGCATGTCCAAAATCAGCACTTCCGAAAACGCTTTCTTCGATGTGATTCAAAGTCAAAAAACTTTAGGATACTGGGAGCCTTGCTCTCAATACTACTCAATCCTCCTCATCGACAAGAGTACTCTCCTGAAAAAGATGCCGAAAGCTATAAGTGTTGCGAAGGAAAACATTGAAAGAATTGCAATCACTATTGCTCTCCTCATCTGGATTGAAAGGCACTTTGCAAGCAAGAAACCTTCTTGGAATCTGATTCATAAGAAAGGGGTTCAGTGGTTGAAGAGTTTGGGATTACAATATGCAGAGATCGCAGCGCAGATCGACTTTATCTAGACTTTTATAACTTTGAGCTGATTAACTTTTATTTTTATTTTTTGGTAAACTAATGGAAAACGGTTGTTAATTTATATAACTTGAAATAAAGTTTTAGAGACTTGCTTAATCCATCAGGAAAGTTAATGTTGAAATAATTGAATATTATTATTCTGTGTTAATGCTATATTTTGAGAAAAATTCTCTCTAACTTATTAACATGAATAAAAAATGAAATATGTCTATCAACTCCGAATAAGCTACTGCGGAAGTTTCGCTAGGGTTCGTTTCTTATATATTTTCAAGAGGATGACAGATTATGATTGAGATAATGGAAATGAAGATGTTATTTGACTCCTATAGATATATTCTGAGACCGGAATAGGATCAATACAGCCTAAACATACTGTCGAAAACAGGCATGCAATGAAATTTCAGCAAAATATTGTCTGATGTTGATGAAATAAGTCAATATTATATCTTGAAGTAATAAATTTCTGCTAATTTCCAATCACTCCATACTTTTTGAGGTAGGTCTCGGGCAACGTGTGTGTGCATCTCGCCTGATGTAAATCAAGTTCTCGTTCAGTACGATAGGACGCAAGGCAATGATAACAACTATGTTTTTTGCATTTTGGACATGTAATATGGTAACACCCACCAGTCTTTTCAAAAGGGATATTGCAACATTGCAGAAAGCGTAAAGTTCCCTTTTTTATCAAAGTAAGAAGATTATCCGCTTTTACTTGAGGTTTCAAATACGTCTGTTTTGGTGCAACCTTCTTACATGTATTAAAATGATCATATGACCAAGTTTTCCCTTCTGCTAAATATAAACAGGAATAGCACCAATGTTGACCACATTTGCAACTAATATGGTCACATCCAACCTCTTTTTGGATTAGTTGACCACAACAAGGAGATATCCTAAACTTTCCAGAATCCAAAAGTTTCTGTATCTGGTTGGAATCCTGCAATGATTCCAAATACCTGAAGCAAGTTTGTCCTGGATGTACTTTATGTGTAGACATAAGCTTGTAGCAATATGATTCTTGACATAGGAGGCAAGTGCCTTGTTTTTCCTTATCAATCGCGATGATGTCTGTGCATCCTTGCGTATAGCAGTAGCGAAATTCGTCAAGATTATCAATCATGAATCTTTCAAGGTGGTTTTGGAAAATTTTGTCTGCCAAATCCATCTCGGCTATTTCTCTGCAATCTTTTAGAGCAACTGGCATAGTATCCTTTGGACAAAGGGGACACAAGCATTGGACTTTCATTATCTCGCCTGATGCTTCAGCCTTAATGTAGCCATTTGCGCAATCTTTGCATAGCCGATGCTTGCAGTACAAAAAGCAGGTAGATTTGTTGTCTACTTCGTCAGCACAAATTTCGCAGTTAGATTGCGTGTTTATCCTGTTTGAAATTCTACATCCTTGGATCATAGCTTCGAACTTGCTCTTGTCAAGTTTTTGGCCTCTGATCCGAAGGAGCCTTTGAGTAAAATCAATTTCGTGATCAAACAGCTCTTTTTTCGATTCGAGCAAATCCACCAATTTCTTTACACTGTAGCCTCTCAATGAAATCTCAATCTCATTGAGATTCTGAGATTTATTCGCCATTTCGTGAATTCTCCTTTCGATTTCTCTTTCCAAGCTTATGTCGGGAGTATAAATTTTGAGGGTCTTGGTTGGAGCATACCAATCAATATGCAATTTGCCTCGATGTCTATCTTGAAGTTCCGCATAGAACTCCTTCATTTGTTCTGTGAAATACTTCCATTTGTCCTTATTCTCGATTCCAACGATCTTTCCTTTGATAAACGTATTGATTTCCCTCGCAACATCCCTCCTTTTATCTTGATTTTCGCTGTGGATTTTGACCTTATAAAGCTTTTGTCCTTTTTCTAAGGGATTCATTTTTATCGAAACGTCATGTTCGTCTTCCAAGGCAAGTGCTTTAGCAACAAGTGACTGATATAAGACGTAGTAGATTCCTGCTTTTATGATTATCGTTGCAGTATTGTCCAATTTCACCCTGAGTTTTCTTCCAGAGAAACAATCAGTTACACCATCGTATTCCTTGAACAGTCTCTCTGCGATGTCTCGCGAAGGAAGAACGGTCTCTAGAGTCAAGATTTGGTTCTTTGAGATTGAGTTTGCTTCGCTAATCACAAGATTCTTGACTTGCTCTGGAGTAAGGTAGCGAGTTACAATAGACCTAGCAGCCTGTCTATAGAATTCGATAACTTGAAGTATGTGAGAGTTTCCAGCACACAGTTCACCCTGAGGACCGACAAATGTGTTTTGTCTCATCACGTTCACTCGAAGGATTTTGAGATCAGGAAATTTCTTCTTGATATCCTGCTCATCAGTTATTGAGTTAAGTCCACTGACCATTATGCAGTTCTTTTGAGTTCTGTGTTGAGTCGCTCTAATTTGATAACCCTCAATGTAACTTCCATTAATTACATCTAAAGCCTGGATTGCCTCGGGAGCAGATTCAAAGATAATTTTTGCTTCGCGCTGTGACAAAGAGAGGGGTATTAATAGCTTGATAAACCGACTATGGAAGGTATTCTTCACAACGGGAGTTTCTCTAACTGGAATTATCTCGAATTTCTTGCTATAGTTCAGCTGCGCTTCTTGATAGAATTTACTTGCAAACTTCTTTGATAAAAATCGAATGTTTCCTGAAGCTGTATTGTCCTTCTCGTTATTCACAACAATATAGCTGCATTGGTCTTGTTTGATTTTTAGTTTAGAGGCTACATCTTCTGGAGTGAAGTTGATAGGTTTACCTTGGGGATTCAGTCTTGAGAGTCCATGGAATGCCACAGTGATATACTCTCCTGAAAGGAGGATCTCCTCTATTTTGTAACCGTCTGATAAAACAGCTGAACAGGAAGAGCCAGGAATCTCGTAAATTTGGCGGTATCTCTTTGTTTTTTGGACGAACGCTTCACGAAGTTTGCCGAAAAACTTCTCTACCGAAGGCCTTAGCATTGGTGTTGTGAGAATGCAAAGTCCCTTCTGGTCTTCAGGGTAAGAGATTGATACTTTATTTTGTCCATTTTCTTCGATCCAACTGTCTATTTCTTTGCGATAATCTCTCATAAAAAAGTTCACTGCCCAACTTGGAAGCTCAACGTTAATCTCATCAAAGGCAAAATCAGACATTAATTTCTTAACTATTTCTTCTCGGATCCCTGAATTGCATTTTTCAACCCATTCTCGAGGAACAATACTAACGTGTTTGGCAAGATTTCCATTCTTGGAATTTTCCATCTGAGTGCAGAATATAATCTTGCCTCCACTCAGATTCAAAGGTGTTCTTGCATAATGAGAGGACAAATGTAAATTGAAGCTGAAATTTTCTTTGACGTTCATAAAACCTCTACTTTTCATCAGTTTCACAGACACAGATGAGAGATAACCAGCTAGGAAGGACTTCAAAACGAGCTCTTCCCGTTTCTTGTCATCGATTTTAGTCTCCTCTTGAGTGATTAGAGCATTAAATCTCTTTTTGGCCTGGAAATAATCTTTGCTGATATCCTGAAAAACTCTTTTGGAACTATAGAGACTTCTCATGTCTAGATTGTGCTCATCTGCCCATTTTTTCTTAGCATCTTTGGATGAATGTTTGAACTTTTTGCCTTTGTCATTTTCTGTGTCTTTGACATTCATCCATTTCTCGAAGATGTTCATGTACAATATCAAATCGCTTTGATATTGTCCTTCGAACAATATTTTCTTTTCGGTATTGTAAATTTTTTTGTCTCCTTGCTTTGTGTACCGAAACAGAGAAAATGAATTGCTTTCAACAGCAAGCGCAGCAATAACAGAGTTCAGAACGCCATTTTTATCAGCTTCGATGATGCACTTTGCTTTTTTTGGTTCAGTCATCATTGCCATCATCATTTTACCTTCGTCAGTTAACTTGAGCGAGCCATCAGGCTTCTGCACAGTCAGAGCGCAGAGAGCTTTCAAGGTATCAAGGGATCCTTCGATTAGCTTGTCATCAGGTCTCTCGAGGTAAAGGAATTTGTTGGGATCAATACCAAAATCGATGATCTTCAAAAGTGCTTGGTCCAAACAAACTCTTGAAATTTCTGGAACCAATCCAATAGGTAAAGAATAGAATGTCTCTCGTGAATACAAACGGTAGCAAATTCCTGGAGATGTTCTTCCAGCTCGGCCAGCCCTCTGATTAGCAGACGATTGACAGATCATATCAGTTCGGAGGACTGAAAGCCCTCTTCTTGAGTCATAGTAAGCCTCTTTGATAAATCCAGAATCGATGACGACCTTAATGCCATTGATTGTCACAGAACTTTCTGCTAGTCGCGTGGAGAGAATGATTTTATATTTCATTGCTCCATCAGAATGCATTCTCTCTGCAAATACATACTGTTGCTCCTCATTTGTGAGCTTTCCGTGTAGTAATAGTATCTCAAATCGGTCTGGATCGAATTGATGGCTGTTATTTTGCAAGAGCTTCTCTTCTTCATCTTTTCCTTCCTCAAACATCTGAACTTTTTGGAAATCAATTTGAGGACGACTTTTCGCCAGTTTTTTTCGGTAATTCTCAAATTCTTCTTCCAGAAGCTCTTTCACTTGAATCATTTCTTCGACTTCTGTGAGGAAAATAAGAATGTGCCCCATGTAGTTTGGATTAAATGCTGCAAATTCATCAAGAATTTCTCTTACAACTGCGACACTTCCCTCGATATATGATTCTTCGTATGCTGGCTTGTATATTATTTCGACAGGGAATGTTCGACCAGGAATTTCAATTGAGTTGCAATTGAAATACTCAGTGAAGAGTTCTTTATCCACGGTGGCTGAGGCGAGGAAAATTTTGACTTCTGGGTACTTCTTCACAAAAAAGTCTTTCATCATTCCATAGATAAGGTCGCTTGTGAGGCTTCTCTCATGAATTTCATCAAGTATGATAGCTTTCACATTACTAAAGAATCTTATTCCCGACTTTGCAGGCTTTTCTCCCAGAATTACTTTCCCTTTCTCTCCAAGAATCACCTTCCCTGTTTCTGCCTTCTTCGATTCCTCAGCACTAGACAGTTCATCATGATGTCTTTTAGCTGCAAGTACTTTCTTGAGAAGAATGGCTTCCGTAACAAATAGAATTCTTGTTTTTGGGCCGAACATCTTTTCAATTTTCTCCAATCTTGCATCTAATTGTTCTCCTTTCATTTCTTCTTGCTTTGTAAGAGGCTCTTTAACATCTTTTTTATTTCCCACATAGTATCCGACTTCTTCACCGAGCTTGTATCCTAACTCTTGCGCAACTCTTCTCGCAAGACTAATGGCAGCAACTTTTCTTGGTTGCACGCAAAGTATTTGGTCACCAAATTTTTTGAGTTGCTGAAGAATAAACTGTGGTGTTTGCGTCGTTTTCCCACTTCCTGTCGGGCCAATTACTAAGCAAAACCTGTTTTGTGGAGATTTGAACTCATTAATGATTTGATCTTTGACACAGTATGCTGGAAGTCCTGCATATAACTGTCTGATTTCTAAATTAAAACCATCTTTCAAAATTCTTTGATAGTTTAAGTCATCACCTTTTGCTCGGAAATATTCCATAAGACTTGAAATGTCTTTGATTCGGTCTGAAAAGATTTTTCTTTGTTTGAGTTGCAATGTGAGTAATTCTATAAGAGCATTAATAGTCTCATGATCTGTTGGATCGGCTTCAATCAATTGCATTTTTGTTTTTCTTACAGCAATCCAATGGTCATTCAAAGATTTTATCGCCGCAGTTTTAAACTCAGGCTGCAAGTGAACCCTCCTGCAATTATTGCCTCGATGTCTGCGAGGGTCACATATTGCCAAGCTCTTTTGGCAAATTGAGCAATTCGGGATTGTGCATACACCGTAAACAGGTTCTCTGTGCTCCATTTTACATCTGAGGTTTCTGCATTTATTCAGCTGAAAAAAGTGGCATCCATTTATAAAATTCTTCGAGATTTTTGATTCTTTGTTGGAAGTCAAGCTATGAACAGACCCTGATGAATATTTGCTATTCGTGGTTTGAGATGAGGTTTCGCTCTGAGCTTGTGAATCATCATCATTTTCAATCTCATCTTCAGAAACGTTCTCATCGAAATATTTGAGGACTTTTTCATTGCTTTCTGTAAATAATTTTAAAACTTCGTCTATTATGGGAGCTTTTTCTTTAGCAGATCCTTTGCTTTGAAATATCTTATTTACGTTTGTGACCAAATTGACTCGAACGTTCAATAGCCCCTTGAATATTTTTACAAGAGTCTCCAAAATTTGTCCTTTTGGATTTTTCAAGATTAGTTTTATTGGCCTAATGTGGCTGTTCCATTGAGTGTCAAGTGCGGAAGTGACCTTTTCAAAGATCGTCTTGTATTGGGAAGAGGGCAGTGAGACTTTATTTTTGCTTTTAGCCGTATTTAGGCAGAACTCAAGCAGACCTAAGCATTTGCAAATGCCGCAATCGGTTTCTTGGCAAGCACCATCATATCTCTGCCCTTCGTGTCTCAGTCTGCACTTTTTCTTCATGCATTTTCCTGATACTAGGTAGAAATGACAGACGGATTTCACAGCCGATGAGCTTGCTGAGAAATCGACTTCATCACCAGAGTCATCTGAAGCTGAAAAATTATCCCAGTCCGAGTAAAAGTCATTTATTGAGGAATCAAATATCACATTTGATGGATTTTGTGATTGCTTCTCTTGGTAACTCTGAAGAGGCGCTGAATTCTTCTTCGAAACACTCGATCCACGTTGAGCCATTCCCGAGACACTTGTGATTACGCGACAGTCAGGTCTTACTCGATCATTGGAGTCTGAAGAAGGACCAGACATCTGAAAGGTGTTGTTTGGCATTGGTCTTTGCATCTGTTGGATATTTGGCCCTGGATTTGGTATGGGCATCGGTTTCGAAGAATTAGATGATGCTCTTTGCATCCCTGTGCCCTTTCTTTCCTCAGAAGGATTGGTTTGGGAGGCCACTGGTCCTAGCCTCTGACCATTAGAACTTGAATTTGATAGTGGAATCTGGGAATTTGTAGAATTAGTCGTGAACCTAGGCTCTCTTCCGTATTTCCTTTCTTCAACAGGATCAATTTGGGAGGAATTAAATTGAATGATTTTCTCAAATCGTTTTCGAGTGGTCCCAAGAACTTCATCGAGACGCTGAGCGTCTTCGGAAATTGTCATAAACGGTTTAAATGTCATAATTGGTTTAAAGACAGACGGTAAAATTCTCTTCTTTTTAATTTCATCAAGCATTTCTCTGCGAGCTTCGACTAGCTTGGCTACTTTGGTCGCTACTTCAATATTAGGGCTTGCAAATTTCCCAAGTTCAGCCTTGAGAGAATTTATCACCTTGCCTAGCTCACCCAAGATGTCTTTGATTTTATCGATCAGCGGCTTATGACTATGGAATTTGTTGCAAGTGCAAACACCCGTTGTCTTGAGACAGATGTTTAAGTCGTCATTGCAGATATCGCAATCAGGTTCTATACAGAAACCTGGTGAATTAGTTGGATGTGAGTATGTGCAGTTCTTTCGTGTGCATCCTGAAGTATACGCAAAGTGACACTTTTTTGTCGGACTCTTAAAAGACATCATTGATTGATCGGAAAATTTATTTGAATTATTATATTCGCTAACGTAGGGTGAGTTTATATACCCAGCAAAACCTATTTATTAATTCTATTCATTACTAGAGAGTGAATCAGTACGAATGAAAATCTTAGATATTGGCCACTTGGGTGGGCACAGTGCTATTCGCCACGTTGTAAGATCGAATCAAAAAAAAAAATTAAGAAAAACATATAAATTCAAAGTGAAATCATGTTTATCGATTTCATTACTGTAGTTTTCAGAGTCATTTCTCGTCAATATGAGGATGATTCCTCAAACAAGAGATCTCTAGTCGTGCATCTCCTGATAATTGAAAAAGCTCTTGAGTCGATAATATAGCTAATTCAAGATTCACTGGTACTGGTACACTCAAATCTCTAGGCATTTTTGTTCACACACTGAAAGTTAAAATCCCAAAATAAATTTTGATTCGATCGGAATAAACAGAATTTTTACTCCAAGTCGATTTTTCAATATGTTTCTACTACCAAGACCGAGCTGGGATATCTTGTTGAAGCGCTAAAATGGACTTATTTTGTGTATTTGTGATCCTTGTAACAAAAGAAAGATCCACCTTTAAAATACCTACCAAATATTTTGTCAGCGGATCTTCGATAATGAAAAAAAGTGAAAAACTCATTACTAAGACTCCAATTTAAGTAATAGTCAAAGGAGGTATGCGTATTATTGAATTTAGAATTGGAAACTTCATTTAATTCAAAAGTTGATTGTTAAGAATATTGTCTCAAGAGTGTGTCTTGGCTTCGCGTCTGTTTTTTCAACACAGGAAAATCCTTTGACGGTAATGATATGGATTTAACCGAAGTTCATCTCTTTGCTGAAGGGAAATGCTCCTGCCTCTGGTGTATGGTAGATAAAACATTTAGAAAAAGAGCCTCCAACAAAACCTGCCTCTATCAACGTCCAAAATTTAGAATAAAGTAGAACCAGTAGTTGTGATCTTAGTACAATTAATTACAGAGTTCTGGATAATAAGGACGCTCTCAATCATCAAGATAAGTCAAAGTAGGATACTAGTTTGGATCGTTATCATTCATTTAATGAGTATTGGAGACCCACCTTGAGGAATATTTTGTTGCTCTAACTAAATTCCTTGCTACTGATCAATATTAGTTCTTAATGTCATAATGCTTTTGGAACAATATGAATGAGTTTGGATTATAATCAATGTAGCATAGGTTACGTGCTGATACGATAATACTGCTCCAATTTTCTGTCAAATTTGAACATTAGCATATTTAAACTCTATCGTTACTTCTATGAAAAGCACATTAACGGATGAAATATTTACAAAGCATCTCAAATCTATAATCATACTTTATCGTTAGCATATCAGGTTCATTTTTTCAAAATTTTCAGTTAGATTTGAGCATTTCATAAAATCAAACAGTCATTTATTTAAAATTCTATCTTCAACTAAATTTCAGTGATAAACAGAAGAAATTTGATTTATTTTCTTTCCAATCTCTGATTTAAATGTCGCAATATCAATACCGCCTCTCAAAGCAAATTACTTCTGATACGAAAGCTGGGACGAAGTCTCAATCGGGAAAAACTAGGGTACAGATCAAGCAAGCAATCGTAGATGCTGAATCTTCACGAAAATTAAACCTTGGAGACCTTTTGATTGGAGACGAGTACGTTTCCGATGTTGCCAACTTACTTCAAACTAACAAACAGATCGAGCAAATCGATCTCCGAGGCAACAACCTCTCTCCAGAAGGACTTGCTGCTCTCATCGACGCTTTGGATGGAAATGAGCGTATTGCCACTCTCAATCTTGAGTGGAATAATATTGGCCTTGGACTCGCTGGCTTGGATGCGCTTGCTGGATTTTTGAGAAGAAACAAGTCCCTCCAGTCCATTGACCTACGAAATAACAAGTTAACCGTCTCAGCTGCGCAATCAATTGCACAGATGGTCCGAGACACTAAATCCCTTATCACATTGGACCTCAGATGGAACGAACTTGGCAATGCGACTGGGCGAGCTATTGCTAGCGCCTTGAAGCAAAACTCAACGCTCATCAATATCGAGCTCGCTGGAAACGGGATTTCAGAAGACATTATCCGTGACATCAATGCGCTTCTCGAGCAAAACAGAAGCAATCAAGCTCTTCGCAAACCAAGCGGAACAACACAATATCAAAATTTTGAAAATGAAAGAGATCAGGGCATGCGAAGTAAAGGCCAATCTGGAGGACCAGAGTACGAAGAAGTGTTGCTTGACCTTCGAAAAGCGCTCTCTGCAAACGCAGAATTAGAGAGACTTCTCGGAGTTGAAAGCAGAAGGAATGAAGATCTCCGCGAAAAGTATATCCGTGACTTAGAAGAAGAACGAAGAAGATTTGCTAAACAACGGGATGAAGATTCTCGACTTGCGCGAGAATTGCAAGCAAAGATAGAGAACTACGTCTCAGAGAATGCCATGCTCAAAAAAGACACCGAGGCTTTAGCCGAAAAAGTCAGAAATCTTGAAAGTTTACACGAAAAAGACATCAAGCAGATCCAAGAACTTGACTTTGCCCTCAAGAATCAAGAGGCAGCGATCGTAAATAATGACGAATTTTACAAGACGAACATCGATAAAGTGGTTAATGAGGGTCGTACTAAGCTTCTGGATGCAGAAACTAAATGGGAAGCAAAGCATAACGAACTTTTCATCGATAATCAAAAACTTGCTGAGCTCAACAACAACCTCGAGGCCGAAATTAAACGTTTGCAAGAAGAGATAAGGAGGTCAAATATTCTCAAGGACGACGAGATCAGAAACGCGGCTATTCGCGCTCGAGATGAAGAGCACCACAAGAATCTCCTCCAAATCAAGCAACTGGAAGCTACAATCTACAACAAAGATGAAAAAATCAGAGCATTGGAACTTGAAGCCCAAGACAGAAGCAAAGAATTCCAATTGAAAGAGCAAAGACTCCTCGATCAGCTCGCACACAGTGACGAGGAGATTAGAAGACTGAAGCATGAAGTCAATCTTGAGTTGGACGATCTAAATAAGGCTAAGATGAAAGCGGAATCTCTGGTAAATGAGCTTCTGACCAAGGAACACTCGGTGTTAAAGTTAGAAGGAGAAAATGGCCATTTGCGCAAGGAGATTGAGGAAGAGAGGAGAAGACGTGATGAGTTGAGGTACACTCTCCAAGACAGGATTAATGATCTTGAGAACCAGCTGAGAACAAGCCAGGGCGAGCTTCACAGAGTTCGCCAAGAATTGCAGAGGTTATCTGATCTACTTATCTCGAATATCACTAAGACAGTTTATAACACTGTTGCTACCATCTCAACAAAATAAATTTTCTCGTTTACTTTGATCTTGATATTATTTTATAATTGATACCATTGAGACCTTTGCGCAAGAAGAAAATTAACTAAGAAAACAGATATTAAAGATATGAAAAAACCGAATCACTGTAGTACCTCACAGTTCAGAAGCCGATCAGCAGCCAAGAGTAAAGTAGGTTAGGCAACTTAATATTTATGGATGCTACAATTCGAAACTATAAGACGTATCTATAAAAACAATAATCCATTTCTAAACGAGATGGTTCTTAAAATTTAACAGGCAGCGAGTAGAGTTCGCTCTGACAAGAGAAAAACTTTGAGCATGCATCCCACTTATTTTCGATGAAGCAAGAGTATCCTTGTAAGAGATAAAGATACCAAAATTTCAGTTATGAGATGGAGATATTGCAATTTCAAGAGAGCTGTGTCGCCTGAAGGATTTATCTAGCTCCTAGTCTTGAGAAACTCCTCAAACACGAGTAATTCATTAACAGGTGACGTGAGTTTAGGTGAGTTTAGAGTCTTGAGTCAACTGATTATTTTAGTCTGATCAGGTTGATTGATTTGAAACGTGTGCATGCAAGCAACTTTTGAGACGATATGAAATACAAATCTGGTCAACAACAACCAGAAAAAAAATGTCTTTGCTTTATGCATCAGATATTTAGTGCTAAAAAATTTAAACCAGAAAGATAATAAAAGCATCACAAAGTCTCGTCGAATCCACAGATAGAAAGATTATGGTTTCTCGCCTTTTTAAGAAACGTGATACTAAATCAATCAATATTTATATAATGAAATGCTTGAGATAGAGTCCACTCTGCTTGGAAAGTACAGTGGACTTAAACTCTCAAAAGATATTCATGTTTTCAACGTCCCAATTACCATTAATGAAAAGGAGGAGTTTATTCATACAACTCGCTGTGGAGCAGACCAAAAAGAAGATTTAGTGCTCATCCACGGATATTTAGTCGGTCAGATGTCATTCTACCGAATGATGAAGCAACTTTCGGAGCATTACCGCTTATGGTGCATTGATCTTATCGGTATGGGAGCATCATCTCGCCCTGAATTCACCTGCAAAACTACCGAGGAAACAATAGAATACTTTGTGGATTCTATTGAACAGTGGAGACGTGAAGTCGGCATTGAAAGATTCCACCTTGCCGGTCAGTCTTTCGGAGGGTACATGAGCACAATGTATTCCCTCAAATATCCAGAGCATGTAAAAAAGCTCATTTTGCTGACACCTGCTGGAGTTTCTCGTGCTGATGTTGACTTTGTAAGGAGTGAAAAATTCTATGAGCTTTCTTGGTTGAAGAGGCAGGCTGCCAAACAAATCAGCAAATTTTGGGAAAAAAAGACGACACCTCATGTGGTTTATGAAAAAGCCGGAATACTGAAAAAATTACTACTTAAAGTTTATGTGAAACGGGCTAAAATGAGCGGAGAAGAACTTGGAATGGGATTTCGCTATTTAGATAACATACTGAACCTCCCTGAAAGTACACTACAGGCTCTGCATCTCGTTCTTGCATACCCAAAGGCATCAGCTTTTATTCCGCTTGAAGACAAATTCCGAGATCTGAAAATGCCTTGTGAAATATACTTCGGGGAAAAGGACTGGATAAACACTGAAGGCGCATACAGAGCCAAAGAGCGAGGCGACTTCAAGGGTGACATACATATTATCCCTAAAGCAGGCCATGTTATGAATTTTGAAAATCCGAAATATGTAGCGGATTTGATGATAAAACAAAAGCGAATTGAGGAACCAGAAATTGTTTATGAGGTTTGCTCTGATAGAAAACCAGAGGAAACTTCTGAGATTCAAACTAAAAAAGTTATTCTCCTGGAATAAAAATGGGCTGCGGCTTACTAACCACTGGCTCAAAAGATGATGCTCTATGCTGTACGAAAGTAATTGAAAACTTTAAAATCTGTTCGGGCTATGTAATTAGTAATAATTGCCGTGGAATTTATTCAAAATTGGTTTTAATACTTCGACAAGAAATGCCATAATATAGTTAGACTAATAGATCAAGGCTCTTAGCTTTGGTAGCCACTTAAGATTGAACAATGGAATTTATTTGCGGCTTTTGGCGCTGAAGCAGAGCGTGCTATAAATCTGATAGACCAGTATTTTTGGAACTGTTAGGAAAGTGATTCACATCAGTGAAACAAAATTAACATGTTTTCGGAACAATAAGCGTGTTCCTTTGGGGGACATTGAAACTAAGAAAGAGATTTCGGACTGACAAAAGCAATTTGCAAAGATGATGAGCTTAATTTCATGATGTTTATCCATAAAAATTACTAATAGAAGGTATGTATAATTCAACGCATAAAAAACAATGAACGTGTTTTTAAAATTTGCATAAATAATTTAAACAAGAAAAGGGTTTAGGAACTTCTATTAAGCTGTGATTTTACTATTTCTATATCAAACGAAATGACAACAAAAAAGGAAGTGCTAAAAATATCCCTGCTGAAGTGAAATTTTCCTTTTCTCAAATATTTTTTCAGTTCTATAGGAATAAAATTTGTGAAAACTGGATATTATTCGATTTTCCATACTGACTGAATCTCAATACACCAAGATCAGAAGAAGTATACGTTTCCCCTGTAAAAGTGAGCTTTGAGATAACTTTCAATCCGTAATAGAATAATACCACCAAAGAAGAGGAATCTTGTTTCGCTTGAATGAGAGTCCACGTTTCTTGTTATCTTTTGTCTTTAAACTCAAGTGAGTAATATTGAAAATCTTTCATTCTTCATAATTTATTAGCTAGAAATATTTCTTCTCTTTGACAAGTTAAAGGTCTTATTTAAACAAAAAGCTTTGGCATTTCTTATAATTTTATGCATCTTCTCCTTAAGAGGACTACTTAAGATTCTATTTGGATCCTCCAAATCTTAAGAAACCATTACTATTAACATGTTCAAAATTATTCAATCTCTGGAATTATTCTATGCTTTTTTCTATAGAAATTCGCATTCAAAGATTCCTACGAATTGAGTGCCACTATTCTAGAAAAAAAGGCACAGCTTAGTTCCTTTCGCATTTAGAGTGTTCTTCTTTCTGTTTTTGTACCACAAGAGCTCGTAAAAATTTGTTGATTAGCGAAGCACTTCGCACTAATTTTTTAACTACTACTAATAATTGACACTTTTCGATTTCGTAATCATTTAATTCTATTAAACAAACTTACTTTGCTTGTTTACTATTTTCGCAGTTTTACGCATGTACACGAAAACCTACGTAACTGAAGAAGGAGCTAAGGCCCTGAGAGCATATAAGTACAAAGGCTCTGACAATTCGTTGATCTATAAATACATCATCTCTCCAATGGCACAAAAATTTGTCGATACTGTTGTGCCCGAATGGTTAGCGTAAATTTTTCTTCCTATTCTTTTCAAATAACTTTCTCATTATTAGACCTAACGTGGTAAAGATGCAATTATAAATTTCTTGCTCTAACAGGCCTCTTTTTTGCTAAGATTACCGCCGCAGGATTCTTCGTCGCATTAATCGCACATTTTGTTCTTTGGGCGACCCTCGGAGGTACCGTTGGAGGAGAGTATACAGCCTGGCTCCCTCTTTTCTGTGGTGTTTGCACTTGGATCTACTTCGTAATCAGCATTTTTTTTTTTCTGTCCTCATGCATTAATCGTTCCCTTTCAACAGTTCCTTGATAATGTTGATGGCAAACAAGCGAGAAAAACAGGCACTTCTTCACCATTGGGACTCCTATTTGATCATGGTGTTGATTCTTTAATGCCAGTTATTGTCGGAACAAATGTTTTCGCGATAACCCAAGGTGGAAATGGCTATGTAACCATCTTCGGCTTCGTTTTAGCTTCAACCGCGTTTACTATCCCCACCTGGGAAGAGTAATAACTCAAAGAGATTCTCCATTTAACATTTCCATTGTTAGGTATTACGTTGGAAGCTTAGACCTCCCGATTATCAATGGCGCTATGGAAGGAATCATAATACTCATTGCAATCTTTTTCTTCAGCGCCGGAGTCGACAGTAACTGGTGGACTGTTGAAGTCTTCGGAATCCCAAGAAACGGTTATGCCTTACTTTCATTGGTTGGAATGGCTCTACCTTTAGTTACCATGAGGTACCCACAAATTTTTAACTCTCTCATTACTATCATCATTTTTTTCGACAGTTGTTACAAAGTCTACGGAAAACTTGAGGGCAAAGGTTTCGGAAAAGCTCTCTCAAAGCTAGGAACAGCTGGATTGATCCTCTTTACACTGTCTTTTGTTTCACTTTACTCTCCAACAAACGTCATGGCTCGTCAAGCAAGATTCATGGTCTATATTGCTGGTATCTCTCAGGCCAAATACATGGTAAGTCAAATTTCCTTTGCTCTGGAATAATGATTCTTATTCTTCTTCTTCAAGACCCATCTTCAGCTTGCTCATGTTGCAAACCAAGAGATTAGCCAACAGATTTATTCAATTTGGATTCCACAGCTCCTGCTCCTTGGAAATACCGTGTTGGGAGTCATTTTAGGGTAACATTGTCTTTCAGTTGCAACGAATTAATGTCACTTGAAAAGACAACCGCTGATTAATGAAGATCTCCTTATCTACGTTCTCTTCGGCTTTGTCCTAATAGGTAAATTTGAGCTTTATTGGCAATACTTCATCTTACATATTTTTGCTAGCATATGTGATGTTTGTTGTGAAGGTGATAAAAGAGTTCACGACGGCACTTGGAATTAAAGCCTTTTCAATTACACCAAAGACCAAGGGTCAATAATGCATCGAACTTCTTATGTAAAGGGATGAGATCTCTATTAACTAATTGGGATCTCTCGCAATTATAATTGGTTAATTGCATAAGGTTAGTCGTAGCTAGATTATATTCCTAGCCTGTATTTGTTAGAGCTGCTTAATATTTGAAGAAATAGCCTTTCAGATTATTCAAAGAGCCAAGTCTCTCTTGCTATTTTATTGAAGAAAAAATTAGTTTAAGTTGTTACATTAAATAACTCAAGTGCAACATTCGATAAAGATGGTTATAAGTAGCTCTACGCGAAACTGCAAAAAAAGATTGATTATACAATGCATTATTAATACTAGCCTGTTTGCTTTTCGACTTTTCAGTTGAGGTTGAGTTTCTGCTTTAAATATGCAGCTACCAGTTAATGAGAGTTCTTCACAAAACTCTTTTAATATGTTTTGGCCAAGCGTGAGGCGGTTTGAATGATAGAAATTACGTAACTGGACTAAATGTTTCTACCCTACAGCTGATTCGTTAATAAGATTATTTTTCGAGAACTATCCTTTGATTTTGGAATCCCCTTGCAAAAGAAGGAGTTTATGGCTGCGATTGTTGAGAAAGAGTTTTCTTCGAAAATTATTCAGCCCCTTTGATACAAATTATGGCCGATTAAGCATTTGCACAGCCTCCAATGATACCTTTGAGATAAAAGCATAAGCTCGTTAACTTAGGTCAGATTGACTCAATATTTTAAGCACCAGCCTCGTAAATACTTTCAATGGAATGATCGGACTAAACTAGGAGATGCAATTTTTATTTACTATATTTCATTAAAGCTAAAAAGCAAAAATATCTTCTTCACAAAGTCATTTATTTTCTTTGAAAAATGGCCGAAATCATTGCTAAAACCTACAACACAACCTACGATTTAGGATTCCTCTCCATGTTCGACTCGAATCCTTTAAAGGTTGAAGACAATACCGACGAAAAATTCGAAACAGAACTGTTTGAAGTCTCAAAATCAAACATTATGAAGTTTTGGCACACTCTCTTCTCCCTTAAGAAGGAAAAGGATGAAGCTCTCGACGAAAAATTAGAAGAGCATAAAATTTATGAGTTTGATAAGTCCGAATGGCTTATCGATCTACCTGAGAAAACATCCGTCCTTCCAAGACACAAGAAGCTTCCTGATCCAAAAGCAGAAACTAGATGGGAGAAGTACATGAAAGAGAAAGGAATCCAGAAGAAAGTCAAGCGATCAAGAATGGTGTACGACGAAGTCACGAAACAAATGCTTCCTCGCTATGGACCTTATAGCATTAAGAAAGTTCATGAACAAACTGATATCATCAGAGAAGTGAAGCCAGGCCAAAATCCTTATGAAGATCCATTCTTGAAGTCTAAACTCGAAAAGAAAATGAAATTAGAGAAGCAGAAATTCCAAGAGATGAGAAATAAGCTCGAAGCCAAAGGTAATAAAAAACCCTTGTTTAGAAGTTGACTAGCTAACTTTTGTTCTTTTTGAATATATAGGACTCAGTGTGAAAAAAAATGTCAACAAAGAAGAAGTCATTAAAAAGAAGTTCAAAACGATGAATGAAAAAACAAAGGAGCGCAAGAAGGCCACTTTGAAGACTTTGGAGATTGGTAACGAAAAAAAAGTTTTAATTGTTTGGACTGATTTAACATAATAAATAGCTCAAAAATCTACGGCTTCAATGGGTAATTTCGATGCGAAGGCACACAAGCTTGAGCCTGAAAGAAAGATGAAGCAAAGACAGCACGTAAAGCCTTTCAATGATACGAAAAAGGAAAAGCAGAGAGATCTCGGTAACTATTTTTTGTTTTGATTTTGGGCTCACAAACTCATTAAAAAAATGTAGAAATGCTTGATTTTGTAGCAAAAACTGGAGGTTCCAAGAAAGTCAAGAAGTAGAGCGTTCTGCATGTTCTCAAAAGATTCAATGTTAGGCTTGCATATAAGTAGGAATCTTAAATATTTTGTATGTAGTAGCGCAAAATATTTTATAACACAAATATGAGTAGGAATCAATGTGAACTTCGTTGATGCACATTCAAAATTCGATTCACTAATAGTTTTGGAGTTATTATCACCTTAGAATGAAGGAATGAGATGGAGAAACTCTCTAGTACAGCAAATAGTCTTTTACAAATACTTCTCTTATCTTTCTTATAGTAATTTGCAAAGAGATTCAAGTTACATAAAGAAAGTTACGATATGACTTAGAAAATGACGTGTCACTTTGAAAAAAAAATTCTGTTCTGACATAAGGTCAGAATCTGACTCGGATCCGGTTTGGAGTAACTTGTTATATATTAGGAGGACAATATATTGATAATAAACTCATTCCTACCAACAACCAACTATAATTGAAAGACCACATCTATGGGACAATTGTGCAGCAGAAGAGACCTTCCACCGGAATTAGACAAATCTATTGTACTCATTCCAAATCAAGTGCCAACAATCGCCTATTGCGACAAAAAAAAGAGGTGGGTACAAGTCGATGCAAGTTTGCTCCAGACTCAGCTCCCACTAAGGAAAGAAACCGATAAGAAAATAACAACACTCACTTGGAACGTGTGGTTCGAGGCTCACTTGTTTGATGAACGAACAGCTGAAATCAGAAAAATCATTCAGAACCTCAAAGCTGATGTTATCTGCCTTCAAGAAGTGACTCAGCCATTCTGGGTTCGACTTTTGAATGAGAAATGGGTGAGAGAAGGGTATTATGTGTCTGGAAACTCCATGAGAGGATATGGAGTGATGGTCCTCTCACGATATCCATTCAATTTCTTTGAATACCCTTTTAGATCTTTCATGGGGAGAAGCCTTCTTTTGGGAACAGGAGCGATGAGTAATGTCCAATCGGTGACAATTGCTACAGCGCATTTTGAGAGTGCAAACTCTGCACCCAGCCGCAAAGCACAGCTCGAGCTCACTTTTGAAAAATTGAAAAACTTCCCCAATCCAATTTTAATGGGAGATTTCAATTTCGACAATCCTGAAGAGAAAAAGAACTTGTCTGAAGAATATAGTGATGTCTGGGAATTGTTGCGTCAGCCTGACGAAGAATACCATACTATGAAGCCAAAACCAGGACTAACTCCATGGAGACCAGACAAAGTTCTCGTATACAAAACGATCAAAATTGTCCCTAAGACGATTAAAAGAATCGGAACAGAACCCCTTGCTAAGTATGCTAGCATCGACACACCAGGATTTATTACAACGCCTTCAGATCACTATGGACTATATGGTGAATTCAACATTGAACCTACATATTAAACTTCGAGCTCAATTTTGAAACCTCTTAATCGAAAAAGCTAAAGGATGACTTTAAACTACATAAAGTAATTGATTGTTAGAGATTACAACTAACAAATTTTTGGTGAGTCTGTTGAAAGAATTCATTCTCGGAAAATACTCTTTAATGTTTTTCTTATGTTGTAATTGAGAGAATTACTTACGAATCTAAACACAAAAGTGGGTACTGAGATTAAGCAATAGCAGCGTATCAAATGAAATCTTTTATTATCCGATTCGATTTACAAATATCACCAGGACGATTTCAGAGAGAGAGAAAAAAAAATATGGAGCTAATATTGGAAGTTGCAGTCTGGATAGCATTGATTGAGAAACTCGATTAAGGTCTTTTTGGCGACTTCCAGATCATCGTTGTTGAGCTGGTTCTTGAACAAAGGATCTTCCGAGGCCACTTTCAGCTCAACTTCTGCGCCTTTTACTCTTCTTTCTATTTGAGCTTCATTCTCGGTTCCTCTATAACATTATTTGAGTAATCCATGAGCTTAATTTCCTCAACAAATTAACGTTACCTTTTTTCGAGTCTTTTCTTTAATTCTTCCAGAGAAGGAGCTTTGATGAAAAGATAGTTGCCATTATACCCGGATTTGCTGACTTTTTGAGCCCCAACTACATCGATTTCTAAAATACATATCTGACACAGTTGTTGAGAACTTTTGCATATAATAAGAGTTTTTTTACCTTTTTCTGCTCTCTGATTTGTCTCACGATATCCTTATGAGTGCCGTATAGATTTCCATGCACTTCACAATACTCCAAGAAAGAGTTCTTTGATACTTCCTAATTACAAATGATCGATATCAAAGTTTTAAGCTTTATTCTGATTACTTCATAAAAATATTCCTTGCTAACAAAGAAATATTCTCTTCCATCTTGTTCTCCTTCTCTCGGCGCACGAGTAGTGTAGCTGGTACTCAAGGCGAACTTATCTGGATACTTGGAGAGTAAATATTGGACCAGAGTTCCCTATTTGTCGCCCAAACCGCATTAGATACGTAAAATTGTTTTCAAATGTACCTTTCCAACTCCCGAAGGGCCACAAATGATCAATGGGTCGTAGAGAGTAGGCTCATCAGCCTGGTTGAAAAATTTGAAAAATTCTTGCGCGTATTTGTAGACATCATCAGGTTTATGCAAAAGGAGGGAAGAAAGAAAGTCGTTGAGGAATTCTCTGACTTCTGGGTGTTTAGCGAGATATTCAAAGTGTTCTTTCTTGATGTCGCTTTTAACCTGCTCGTAGTAGGTTTTAAGTTCTGGGTCCATCTGTTTCGAATCCATTTGAAACTCCTCTAATTAGTATTATTAAATATTTCTCTGCTAATTGTTGCAGTTAATTAACTTACAAACCCTTTTGTTCCAAGTTAGATTTCTTATTTGGAGCAAATGAAATATCAGAAATCATTAGTTTTGATAACACTTCGAGGTCATGAAAATAGTAAGCCATTTCCTTTTGCTCGCTTCTGGCCTCTCAAACGGAGTTTTTTCATGCAGCGTGTGATACGTTAACATTTCACATCTTAGAAACACACATTTACACACACAAAGATAGCTTGAAGTTTAGGAGGAGGAGAATATGAATATTATTTATTGAGTTTATTTGGTATATCATGCAATTCTACAAGTGGCAAGATACCTTGATTAGTTTTGCATTCAATGATTGAAATCACTCAGATAGTAATGCTAGATTTTTTATGATCAGATGTGCATGAAAAATTGATAATTCAAATCTCAGTTTCAAAAGAAAAGTTGCTCTGGAGAATCGATACCAGGTTAGAACAAAACCTTAACTCGAAATATTTTTATATTTACCAAAATTTTTTGAAATGGTGACAGATAACTCATTGACTGTTGTATTACTTTCTTGGTTTCCAATATTCAAGGTCAGACCATGAACAAAGAAAGCATTTCTTTATTCTTTGGATTGCAGATACAAAGGCAATGAAGAAAATTAGTATATGAGCTGATGTAATTAATACATTAGCTATAAATGCCTATGCTTAATATAATTTAATGACGTAAATGAGCCATCAATGAGCAGCAAAAACAAAACGAATCTTGCGGGAAAAAAGTCTGTGAGAGCTCAAATATCTTAGTCATTCCTCAAGATCGATGACGATTGGTTTAATAACAAATTTCTCGGGATGATCTGTCTTCATGTTCAATGATTACCACAAGAAAAAGAAAGGATTCGAGCTGTATTGTGAAAAAGCATCCAATTAATATAGGTGTCTATACGCTTTTCAGGTATTTCAAGGATCGACTTCTACCATCAACTATGACAAATAAATATAAGTTCGCGGCTTCATAAATGAAATCTTTAAATGCCACGCAAATCCAATTACTTTAATAAAAGCAAGATAAACTCAATAAAAAAAATACTCAATATGAGGTACGTGAAAAAATTCGGACGTTTCGAGGATGAATCTAAAGAGGAATCTAAAACTCAGAGTTCAGAAGACAATCCAAATCCCATAGAACCATTCGAGTTTGAACGGTCAAGTCTTATGAGACCGTCTCAAAAATCATACCTATTTTCCTTTATGATGATAAATTGGATTTTCTTTTTCGTTTTATTTGGCAGCTCAATCCTTCTTGGTATCGTGATCGGAGTTCTTGAGGTCAAAGACTTCCATCGCGCATTTGATGTGGCGAGAACGATGAGAGACACTTTGAAATCAGATCCAATTCATTCCATCGTTTCTGTAGATCCAGATGTCACCTACTGCCCAGCTGGATATGAGTTTCTCAATCTCGGCGTGTGGACTGGCACGAAGGCCGGCTGCTATGAGCCGGAAACCGAGAAGCTCTTTGCGGCTGAAGAATGCGATGTAGACGTCTACTATCCCGTCAGTGCATCGAAGCCAGCAAATTTCACCAACTGGAAGAATCGTAAATTCTGCGTTGCTAGACTCAGAGATACTGACCAAATTCCACTAAATTACTGCTTACCAGAGCATAAAAGATGCAACGATTTCTGTGTGACGAAAGAGTTAAACTGTCCATTCCACAATGTTACCGCAAGCAAAGGCCCTCAGTTGGGAATGACCAAAGGCGGTAATGAAGAGAAACTTCAAATTGGAGATACTTGGCTTTACTTCCACGGTGTTTCTGCGCCTGGAAACGCTACCGATGCGTTGGCATACCCGCAACAACTTGTCGGATTTCGCGTCGGAACTAAAGGCAGCTGGTGTCTTGACCCTCAGCGAAGCCCTGAAGTGACGCGATTCTTTGGTGGACACAAGCATCTGGGCTATCCGCTGTCTAACCAAAAAGAAGCAGGCTGTGGCTGGTTCGGAGGAATTAATGGAAGTTTGGACAGCTATATTCAGAAGAAGTTCTATGAGGACAATCAGCTGGCTCTCGAGATAAAGGATCTCCCTCTGTACGATAAGTACATTACCAACGAAACCGTAGACTTGATCCCTATTTTTAAGGGGTACTCGTCCTTCCAGATCTCAGCGACAGAAGAATGCCATGTTGTAAGTGCAATTGATGAGATTCACATACAATCTCTGAAGGATGTTGTGGATAACATCACTTCGAAGGTCGCCTTAGGAGAATGGCTGAGCTATACTGTCAGTGCGATTGCAGCTTGTATGATCCTAGTCGGCGCGGTGTTCTCGAAGAACATGGACAACATGAGGAATCCGGAACTAAGTCTCGCTAAAATAACATCCAAAGTGCTCGTTGGACTGATAATTATCTGCCTTTTATTCGATATACTTACGTTACTTCAATGGTTTTCTCTAGACAAGGTCGAAACATGGATCCAAAGTTTCTTCCATTGTTCAGTTGTGCTCAAGGAATATAATGGGTCTCCACTGAATGTATTTTGGGGACAAGTCGGATTCGTCGTGGCGTTTGTGAATCTGACGTTCGTCATCACAGTGCTTTTTTATATCTATGTGAGAAAGAAAATAAAGAAAGAGATGGAACTGACGAAGAAAAGCTTCTCATCCTATTCTGATATAAGTCTCTAGCTTAAATAGAAACTGAGGAGGACATTTCCTTAGTCCAGATCATATTATGCATTACATTGCCTCATTAACGATTGATAGATGAGAAAAATTTTCATACATCTAGAAACCAATAGCTGTGAGGACAATATACATTCATAGCACACAATCCAATAAATTACTCTAAACGTCAAAATGGATAACTGAACCCAAAAAAAAAAATAATAAAATAAAATTGCCTATAAATATATGTTAGATTATATTCCTGAGGTTCTGGGCAGTTTATCTAATAGGTAGCTAGCTATCCGGATAAAATGAATAATAAAACGCACATTCGGGGTAACGCTCGTTTAATTCAGAGCAGTAGCAACAGTTTTACAAATAAATATATGTTCCGTTGCTGCTGCTAATATAAAGAAAAAATTATAAACAATATAGCAGTCTTCTTCTTGCATTTACACATAACCACATTCGATGGGTTGAAAATTAATTTACCTGCGAGCTAAGCACTCTGGAATTAATTTTTTTAGCACCTTTTCAATGTCCGATTTCTGGATGGGTTTTGTTATAACACAATCAGCGCCGGCTTGGAGCATCTCATCCATATGTTCCTTATCAGCGTATCCAGACACTCCAACAATGGCAATATTTTTCTCATATTCCTTTGCAAGTTTGGTGACCGCTTTAGTTGCTTCGATCCCATTCATTATCGGCATATTTGTGTCCATAAAGATAATTATTGGTCGGCCAACGGAGATTGAATTGCGAACTCGCTCTGATAACATGTTCTGGGAATGGAACTGTTTTTCTATCATCGTAACTAGCTGACTTCCATCGTAGGCAGTGTGACAGCAAATCCCATAGCTGAGAAGCAACTTCTGTAACGCATGTACATTAAATAAATCGTCATCGACAACAAATACGTTCGACTCTTCAGCGTGACTCTCTGAGTGATTTGCCAACGTGATCCTTCTCAAAGTACTAGTTAACAAGTCTCTTCTTGTATGTGGGTCAAACCTAAATGTATTTCGACTCGAATTAGCGATAGATTCCTCCATTTTTGAAGAATATTCGAAACTACTATCAGTTTTTCTGCGAATAAAATATTCCAGTTCTTTCAGGTCATGAGAATCTTTTGAAAACTCGCTTTTTTCGTCTTCCCCAGCACGATCAAGTGCAATTTCGTACACAGGTTGTTGGTTACTTGTATATTCGAGACCTTTGTTCTCAATAGTAAATGAGAATTTGCTGCCTCTTCCAAACGCAGACTCAGCCCTCATATGATCACCTTCGCCTCGTCCGAGTGCCATAGCAAGTTTATTCGAGATACTTAGACCTAAGCCACACCCTCCTATATTGAGGTGTTTCTTTTCTCCTAAATCGATTTTTGTATAAGTCACAAAAAGTTTGCGTATATCCTCTGGTTTCATTCCTATGCCTGTATCCTCGACAGAAAAATGTATTAACTTTTTGTCGGCTTTGTCGAGCTCCACTGTAACAGTAATCTGTCCTTCAAGGGTGAATTTTATGGAATTACTGAGTAGATTCAGTAAAATTTGACTTAATCTATTCGGATCAGTGAAGAAAAACGGAGGCAATTCTGCTGGAAATGAGTAATAAATTTTGATTCCTTTCCTGGCTGCTAGCATCTCGACGACTGAGATTGTCTCGAGAACAAGCTGTCTGATGTCTGTCTCCACGAATACTAATTTAAACCTATTCTCATTAATCTGTGAGTAGTCCAAAATATCGTTAACAAGGCTTAAAAGCATTTTCAGACTCCCTTGTGCTGGAGCAAGGAGTTCCTGAGCGATTTGTGTTGGTACTTGGGGACTCTGCAAAGCTAAACCGAGCAAAGTCAACGATCCATTGAGTGGTGTCCGAAATTCGTGAGAGATAGAAGCAAGTGCTAAAGAGCGCATCTTTTCTTGGTTCTTATAAGCGGAAATTTGGTAGTTTTGGGTTGTTTCTCTGATTATCAGCAATAGAGAGGCTATTTCTTCAATAGGGTTAATAGTAATATTAATTTCAAAGTATCTCATGTCCACCGACGTCTCGTATGTCAAGAAGCAAGTCTCTTGAGTATTTGGATTGATATGAATTGGCGAAGCTCTGAACAGTTGCTCGTGAGTCAGCAAATGATCAATAACGTTGTCGAGACCTAAAGGAGTCTCACGTGATTTCGTTTCAAAGAATTTAAGCAAATGCTGGTGCTTCTTCTCCTAATATATCCAAAAAAAAAAATTAGTCGATCACTTATGATGGCAAAAAGGAAATACCATCTTGATGGTTTCTCGTTTCATTAGCTCCGAATAAAGATCTCGCGTATCCACTCCATTTGCAGAAGCTCCTTCAATATGAGTTGATGAAGGAAAAGGTGTCATTTTTGATTTATGAAAGAGTTCTTTTAGTCTCAAGTGCTTGAATTGTGAGCAAAATTCCTGATAGATCCTATTTTTCGACTCAAGCGTTCGGTTGATAGGCGAATTCGGATTCAACAATAGTTGGCTGCAATCATTTGCAAAGACGACCTCTTTCTTTTTGTTGAGGAGAATCACACTTTGAGGCATTGTGTCTAAGATTCTAACAAAATTTTTTTCTTTCGCGGATTCATTAAAGAAGGTGGCTCTTTCGATTCTCTCGGATTTGATAATAATGACAATCACCATGAGCATCAATCCGATGCTATTAATCAAACTGACAGCATCCCCAGCATCTCTTGCACGGTAAGCAATTACTGCAATTGTATTTAGAATGGTTAGCATGATTCGAGTTCCTTGTTGTTTTAAGATGAGAATTATGGAGAAAATGTAGAACTGGTAGTTGATTCCTTCCCAATATTTGCTATTAGGAGAAGGATTATAAACCTGATAAGAGCCCAAGCCAAAAAACGAAACAGCAAATCCAGAAACAATAAATAACACAAGAGGAAGTTCAGAGTGATAGCGATACAGATAGAATGCTTTCGAAATGAAGAGGAAAATTGCAAAGAGTAGCAGTATCGAGATCAAGACGACGGGTATTCTCCATATTCTCGAGGTGAGCTCTTGAGTGTTCTCACCCCAGCAGGCAAGAAGGACAATGTCTTGCACCGACCTGAATATTACACTGAGTACGCTCATAATGAGGAGCAGGATTAATGTCTCATGCGGACCGAGTTTATGTCGTCGAATATAACTGTATTCGAGCTCAGGATCTTTAAAAGTTTGACTGCATGCCATGGTTGCCTATTTATTCTGATTCTAATGACGACCTTTTGGAATAATGTCAACTCAAAAATTTTATCTCAATTAACGATACCACTAAAATTTTTTTTCCAGATTATATGATTTTCCAATTTAGCCGTTGTTCATCCAGGCAAGTCAGCTACTGAATTTAGATTGATCAGGCTTATTATCATAAATAATATGAAAATAGATTCGAGCAAGTCAATCTTTTGACTAACAAGATAGTTGCATTTCGTTCAATAGATCCTGAAGCTTTGTTGAATAAGTCTTTTCTCACTTGTCAGAACAGTTCAGACTATCTCATGAGGAAAAGAAAGATATACTATTTTCAAGTTCAGGTGGTCAACTCGAACCAAGAATTGCGAGTTCTATTAGATGCTGGAAGAAATAGCATTGTTTGAAGAAACCTTTTATTTTCCTGGGAGAATTCGACTGAAATGTTTGAAAAGAAAATTTCCAAATTAATCAAAAACTCAGAATAAAATTTTATGTAATCGTTAATTCAGTACCTTGCCTAAATCAGCGATCAGCCAAGCCAAAGTGATGCTTCATGAAGACTAGACTGAGATTGAAAATGAGCGCCTGCAAAAGGCAGTAATAAAGAGTGGATTAGATGAAATGCCTTGCTATATAATATTCAAATCCAAGTAATTATTTAAATACACATTATTTGGCATTATGATGACATTAGTAATTGTCCTTATGCCTGACAAAATTACTGAACAAAGCAATCTAAACTATATTTCTCTGCATATAGGTCACAGAGAGTATCCATGCAAGTATGGAAGGAAGCGTGGACTTTATCAAGTATATTTGTTGTTTCTCGGATAAGCTGATCCATATTCTTCATCGCCAGCTCTTGTTCTTTCTCGCTGAATTTTGGCGCTTGAGAACTGCGATTGTGCTTTAGGAGCAACTCTATTGGTGGCTCTTGTCCTTTAACAACGTTTTTTACAATCTCAAGCAATTTTCCAGTAAATCCATTTATATCTTTCAGCTTGTGAGCTGATTGCAACAGATGCAGTGCAATACCGGAAACTTTCTCATTACTCTTCTATTATTTCCAAATCAGATATTTCGAGTCCATTGGAGTGAGCATTTTACCTTTTCCTCAGCCTTTTTTTTATTTTCATGCTCTCGTTGAGTCTTAAGCACTCGGTTTTGCTCCTTAAGGTCTTCTGACTGTTTTTTCAGTGTACTATTTTCCTCAAGAAGGCGATTTTGCATTTCTTCAAGCTCTTGGATTTTGTTCTCGATCAGAGAATACTCTTTCTTGCTTTGTTCAAAATTCTGAAAAGGACTCAACAAAAGGTATGCAGTTTTCGTAATTTACTTTGCTCTCGTTTTCTAATTGAGTAATTTTCGCCCTCAGACTTTTCAACATTTCATCATGAACTCTCTGCTCTTCGGTAGATTTCTGGGTCAGTTTTTGTAGATCAGAATTCGCTTTTTCGAATTTCATCGTGAGTTCCTTAACCTGATTTTCTCGCTCTTCAAGCCCATTTTCGAGCTTCTTAATCTGCAAGTAACAAATTATTGGCTATAGATTGTTTGAAATGGCTATATTTACCTTGATAATGTATTCTTTGCTGGTCATATCAGACATCTCTTCTAAATTTTTCTCGAGTCGCGCTTTACATCTCTTTAAATTTATAAAATCAATAATTGTAACCCACTGATACCGAACAAAAATGAATACCTTGAGAAATTCGATTTCTTTCTCCTGATTTGTATTCTGTGACTTGAGTTTCTCGATCTGTGCAGCATACTTTACATTCATTGCCTTGAGCTGCTGAACCTCACTGTACAAATCTCTATGTTCGGATGACTTACGCTCTCCTTCTTCTCGAGGAACAGACATATCTCTTGGGCTAGTTTTTAGATAATCCAAGGACGTGAATGTTGAATCTTGCTCATTATGCACGCTTCTGAATTCCGTAGCATTTACAAATTTGCCCTCAACTTCTGTGACTTCTCTTCGGTCACTGGATTTTGCACGAAGTCTAGCTGAAACTTCTCTGGTTGAAGGTCTAGATTTCATCGCTCCCTCTTCATCTCGTAATGTATTCTTTGCAACGCTGAATTCAAACCCTTCACTATCGATTCGATGCCGATGTATAGAGAAGTCTTTTTCTCTGCTTGCATAGTGACTTTGTTGGCCAGTAGCTACGTTAATATTTCTTTGAACGGTGCTAGTTACAGATGATTCACATGCCTCTTCCTTAAAATCAAGGCGAATCTTCAATCCTGACTGTGACACAAAGTGCGCTTGTTGGCGACTACTTTTGCTACCTCCAATGTGTTTTTGCAATTGGTATGGCTCAAACTCAGAACTAGAATGTACTGAAGCGATTGCTGGTTTTACTTTTCTCTGAGAATAGCTGTCTGCAGGAATATTTTCCTTCTCACTTAGGGTTCCTCGTCTTAACTTCGAGGTTGAAATGGGGGTGCTCTCTTGTGAATTCGCCATGCTTTCAGAGCTTCGCAGCATTAATCCTGATGGCCCTTTCTTTTTCTCCACGAGAATCGACGTAGAATTTGTACAAGAGTCTACTAGAGCTTGCGAATTGCTACTGATGAAATTGAACACATTTGCCTTTGATAAGCACTGTGAAAAACCGTTTTTTATTGGTAGGCTATGTTCGAGCTTTTTATTTCCTTCTCCAACATTGTTGCCTTGGAGTTTATTGAATATTCTTTTTTCGATTGTCACTTTCGAGATCGGCGAAACTCTGGGAGATTCATGGATATCAGGAGGGTTCTCCAGCGTTGAATAATCATTTCTGCTAGATATTGAGTCGTAATGCTGGCGAAGATCGCTTTTATGCTCATTTCTCTCTTTCATTGGTAGTCCGATTTGGCTAGCTCGCAATCCACTTGGTTTGATAGGAGGTTTTTTAAGTGCATTTTCTTTCATCGCGGAAGTCAGGGGACTTTTAGTCTTTTTGTGTGATTCAGGCTCTCGGCAGGAATTAAAATCAGCGAAAGACTTAAAATCAGTCGCGATTGGTCCACAAAACCTTGTCGGATCGTTCAGTTTATGTGTTCGAGGAGAAACTTTGTGCCCTTTAGAAAGCGACCTCTCCCTGGAATTTTTTGCACTACTTATGGACTTTGCTTTGCTTGAACCAGAGTCTATCGACGAAAACTCGTACTTATAAAAAAATGAATTCAAAATTTTCGACGCAATATTGTACCCTAAATTGGTTGAGTTCTCCTTGAAGCTCGCTGACTTCGCGAAGATGCTTTCTCGAATCTTTTGTCATGATGACAGCCTATTTGGATGCTATTGACTGTGTTCTTGCCTTGTCAGCAACTAACTTTAATGTTGTCGTTAGGCAAATAAAAATCAAATCTGTCTGAGCAGTTTGATTTTAAATTTTGAGACTTTGATTAACTTTTTCGTTTACGAGTTTTTTTTTAATGCAGACTTATGAGATATAAGAGGCGTCTAGAATGAAACTTCCATAAATTACTAAAAGCCCAACAATATCTATTTATTTATATATATCTAGGCGAAATCGATTTTTCAGTCTTCGTTTTATGCCATTGATTCTTTTGAGTGGTCTTTAGCTTTTCTTGATGACATCCAGAATTTTTCAAGATTCATAGCAGGGGACTCGGCCATTAAGCTAAAGCAAGTTGCCATCAGATATGATGCAGTAGCAAAGCCAATGGCATTTATAATTGAATTCAGAGTTCCAATGATCCAACTTTGCTCGAGTTGCCAGTAGTACCAGAGTTGAAGGACAGGGTGTATTAGGTAGGCTCCGAAGGTCAATCTAGTAAGAGGTGACCAGAAAGAAGCTCCCAAGATGCCTCTGAACAAAGATCCCCATCCCATCATAGCTGGCATGATTATGAGACTCCATCCAAATACCCAAATCGATCTTTGGGTCGACAGGAAGAGTGATTTGTGGAACTGGCTCCAATTTTTAGCGGCTTCGCCATTATTTACTGGGTAATGAATAAAAATGGACCAAATAATAATGGTTATTCCAGCAATATAAGTGAAGTATCTGAAGATTCGTTTCCTCCAGAATCTGTAGAGCTTTTTAGCAAGAATGTTATTTCCTAATGTCTCGTCCTTGTATTCTGAGATCAAGAACGCTACAATAATACCAAGACCATATGGACCAAATCTGTAGTAAGGCTTCGTATAGAAGTCAAAATATTCGGTCATGTGTGCCATAACCCAAGGCAAATCAGTCGACCAGCCGTGAATCATAGCAGACGTGAACCAAAGGAGGGAAGATCCAAAGAAAAGTGCAAGAGCTGTAATCCAGCCAGCCATACGGTTCTTGTAGTAAAGGACCAAGAGAAGCGGCAAAGGCAAGAAGCATTGCATGTCAACTGCCAAATACCAGCTGTGTCCCATACAAGCAGCACTCTTTCCGCTTGGTAAGTAATTATTGAGAAAGACAATGTTGGTCCACCAGGTATCATGACAATCTTCATCAATCAACTCCTTAAAGTTGTGACCACCGACGCCAATTACGGACTGTGGAAGAATTTTCCATCCATAGGCGAGGATAAGCAAATATAGAGGGACTATACGATAGAATCTGTGAATCCAGACTTGAAGGAAATTTATTCTTCCTCTTCTCTTGCGGATCTCTTTGAGCATGAGATAAGCGCCAAGGAAACCTCCCAAGAAAAGGAACGAGTCCACAGAAAGGGGGCATGCAATGAACACCTGATTCCAGAACTCTTCGAGGAATACCAACCATTCCTTCAGATTTGAGACTGGGGCGCGAAGATGGTAATAGAAAGTATGACCTAATATCACCCAGAACATGGTCAAGACACGGAATCCATTCAAGCATTCAGTAGAAGCAATATCGTCGGTGATTTTATTCGTGGCAAAAAGCTTTTTTCCATTTGTGTAGAAAGAGAAACATTTGCAGAAATTGACGAAGTTCATTCGAGACTTTTCATGGACAACCACAGGTTCATTGATAAGCACTTGTCCCATAGGAAGCTTTTCATCAAGTGCTGTCGAATTGTTCGTGGGTTCATCAGCTTCAGTGTCCACCGAGGTGTCTAGACTGATTTTATTTGGTCTTGAAGAAAAGGCAGAAATCTCGCTAAACTCAACTGAAGTTGGAGCAGGCGCTTTCTTGAAGCTATGAGGGTCTCTTGTTGATGGTCTTCTTCCACCTGCCAGATCAAAATAGCTACCCAGCAGGCCAAGGCAAATAATTATGCCCATAATGAGGTAGGTAATCCATCCGTATATATCAAGGTCGATATTATCCTCTTCGACTTGCGGATCTTGGAACACAAGTCGATAATTATCCAGATTGATACCAGTATAGTTCGCGATTATGGATTTTACCGAAGCCTCTTGTGCTTGGTAGTCTTGAGGTTTGCATTGAGAGGGGCTGCAAACTCCGAGAAGGGCTCGATTTGTTCCCTGTGTTTCCTTGATCATAAAAAGCAAGTATGTGAAACCTTTCAGTCTTCTGCAAGCAAATTGGTCACCGTAATCGTTAAGACCCTTTCCAGTTGCCATGAAAGGTTCGATATAATTCTTGGGATTGTTATAGAGGTCAATTAAGAAGGTGAGGCACGATGCGTTTGTATGATTCTGATTCAACCAAGGTGATATCAATCCTTTTACGTCATTGAGGTTGGGCAGGTCGCTGATATTAAAATGAGACAATGGGTTAGGTGGCCCTTGTGCCGTTGTGCTTATCGAGAGCATACCAACCATAAGAACCACAGCCAGGAGGTTCCAAGGTTTTTGAGAGAAAGAAGTCCTCATATGGCAGATTATTTTAAAAGTAATACTTTTAATAGACTAAAGAATCTGCTGAGTTAGTTAAACAATTTGCCAATTTAGCTCGCTAAAAATTAATACCCTGTTTTGTTTTTCTGATGCAGCGCTCGACTTCGGACTTATTGACAAAACAAATAGAAATTATGTTTGCTACAAGCAAATCAGGCTATTTCGGGGTTCTTCTTGAAAGATTACGAGAGTGTATTGTTTACATAAAGTTCCAGCAGTCAATTATTTTTCCTTGAGAAGTAGTACTGTAAAAAAATGCTTTGAATATAGAGAAGTTAAATGGTTCTATGTTAGCTATTGATATCGAATCGGTATTGAGATATCGATCTTCTTTTGGTAGACATCTGAAGTCAGGATTAGAATAAAACCGGACAGCGAGACCAGGATCTGATAAGCATTTTGCTTGTAAGATTTTGTAGCGTATTTTCGAGGTCTTTCGCATTCGCAAAAGGTAAAGAGAAATTCCAATCGCAATGATGCAACGATCGTATAAAGTCATTATCAAGTATTGATGCAAAATCAAATTAAGCACTCAGATCAGAATTCAACTCGAATTGAGAGAGAAGAGAAAGAGAAAAGAAGTTAAACTCGCAAGTTATTTGTAAATTGGGTAATGCAAGTTTATTTCGAATAAATAGGAGTAGAATTTCAAATCTGCTTCGAGATTCTGTTCAATTTATTGAAGTAGGATGAAGGTTCATTAAATACTACATGGATCACATATTTCATTATCTCTGATAAATAATTGTCATGTCATTTTTATTTGATGTAGCTAGCAATGAAGCCTTCCAGAAACCATGTTAATTTTGGCATTTCGATGAGTATAAATAAATTTATTTTCAGTGCAACGTACGCTACAATAAATATTTGAATTGCGGGTTAGGCAAGGCAAGATGCATACTTAGAGAATAAATTAGGGCTGGTTTTGGGTCATTAGGGTCTGCTTGCTCATTAGTCATCTAGCATGCAACACATTATGACTTAAAGAATTATATATGTCTCTCAAGATTGTGAAAAAGATAGAGGAGAATTAAATTTGCTATTTTCGTACCTCCATAACAAAAAATTCAAGAAGAATTTTGATTCATGATAGCCTTGCTGGCGCCTAAATAAACCCACAAATTTTGCCTTGATCCAAAATTAACAGTTATTAAAAAATGGGATCTCCGATAATTTACCATCCGTGCTATGTATCGCCTCTCTTTTGTTGGAGAGTTTCTGCTGTGAGATTTGTCATTGTGTGCAATTTTGCCTTTGAAAAAGTGAGCGGATTTTCATAAAGAAAACCTGTTTAGAATTGCAAAACCGATCGGAACAGCTGTTGTTGTTAGTAATCAGATTGAGCAAAGCAGCTTGGAATTCTCATATGAAAGCTATTTTTGTGTTTGTCTGACGACCCTGTAAATTTTTCCTGGAAGCCATTCAAAGGTCTGCTATGCTCAGTTCTGAACTTATTCAAACGGACAGCTTATGTGCCATCAAATTATTGCAATCTCGTATTTTCAATATTGCATGCAGTCGCAACATAATTGTGATTGAAGGAAAACTGTTTATCTTGGACATTTTCATGCATTAAAATGAATCCAAACACTCCTTTTAATAAAAATGTTTGGCAAGGTTCAGAATCTCACATCGAATTTGACAATTTTTCTTCAAAAAGATTGTTCAACCCTAAGTGGTACCTAAGTGGTAGTAGACCGTGAAATATTCGAATTGCTGGGGTGAATTGTTAGTGAAGCTCTTCAAGCATTATCTATATATACCTCAAAGTTTTCTAAGATTGGCGAATTAGATATTAGGTTCAACACCTAAAAAGAAATAGTTGAAATCCAAAAAAAGAGAATGACTTCAAGACCTGAGGAGATTCGAATGATTTTTGATTTCCAGTCAGGGAACAATTTCAGTGAACAAAAAATAATTTGCTTGAGGTTTTATAAGTTAGCATTAGATCACAAGGAAGAGCATCTTCATTCTGGGGAAGAGCTGTATTGCAAAAAATCAAGCCATGTGTGAGTGTGCCATGAAGAACCGAAATCCAATCAGAATTCCAATCAGACCTGTAGAAGTAACACATTTTCAACTTGCACGAAAGCTCAAAAAAGACTCTTAATTAAAGGATAAATATTTTGTATTTTGCATATATTAATCGAATTATAACGAGATTCTGCTTGTTCTTCTATATGTATCTCATCTTCGGATAGTTATTCAGATATTAATGACGCGTTCAAGAGCTTCCTCATTAAATTTCTGAAGCTTATATTGGAACAAATAATTAGGTAGGTTAATGAAGTTAATCGAACTTTCCAGACTCAATAAGGGGTATTTGAGAATTGACAGATAATCTTAAATTACTTTAAGCAAGTATCATTTGATGCGTGAGTAATCAATTACGGAGTTACAATGATACGTCAATTTTAAAAATCCATTAATTTGATTATTTCGGAAACTTTTGGATGCTAGCGATTAAAACACGATACGATGACCTCATAAAATTTATGTACTACTCATTGCATGACATCACTCCCTCTATTCGTGTTATTTTCCCAAATAGAAGTTATATAAGTTGAAATCCCTTATAAAATTCCATTCGCACACACTCTCCATTGAGAATGCAAGATACCATTTTTCATCTAAAGTTCTCAATAAATTATTGTTGCAGCTACGGATATTCCGTTTATCTGATCGGGGATCTTCCAAACTTGGGATCATGGAGACCTCACAGAGCCATCAAACTTCAATGGAATAAGGTAATTTACGAAACTTTAGAAGTGTTGACTTGTGTTTTATGATACAACTCACCTGAGCTCTGATACTAACATTTGGCAATTTAGAATGATAACTGGAGTCTTGAATTGAAATTGTCCACATCGACTCCATGTCCAAAGTACATGCAGTATAAATATCTGATAGCTCCAACAGATTTTATTCATGATGAAAATGCTTTTTGGGAAGATGGATTGAACAGAGTGATCAACCTAACTTCATTGCCTCAGAATACTTATCATGCAAGTAGCTATATCCCCACTGACAACTTTAACTTAATGAGACTGAACGCTTTTAGTTGATACTTGGAGTTTCCGATGGGTCCGGCTTACTGTGAACGATGTTTTTACAACACATAAAATTCTGAAAAATTACTGTCCAGTTATTTTGGGAAATATTGCAGATGTCATTGGCAAGAAAGGGCCTTTCAAAATGGATCTTCAAGAACTAAAAGTGATTACTAAGACACGAGCAGAAAAGAATGAGCTGAGATGGACAGCAACATTTCTCATCCATCACACGGTTTCTCAATTCGAATACAGATATATGATCTATGATCGAATTACTGGGAAGTACCTCATGAACAGGAAGGTCAATAAGAAATTTGTCAACCCACTTCCTTTTGGAACCCCAACTTTAAACTCAACAACCAGTTATCAAATGCTAGACGGAGCGATAACCAAGATCGATCGCATGATGTATGAAAACTTTGTGTATGATCGGGTGCTCCCCAATGTCATTGTAGGTAAACACATATATCATCTGAATATTTAAATATTAAAATTGTTGTGATAAAGGGAGCTCTCTGAACACTAGATATGAAGTTGAACTACTTCGCAAAGAAGGAGTAAATTTCATACTAGATGTACAGACCGAGGCTGATATGAACGAGAACGGTGCGGACCATGCAGAAGTTAACTCGATGTTAAAAGAAAATAAAATTGGGTATTTAAATTTTCCGATCGAAGAGAAGAACAGTAAGAAGTTAGCAAAAGGATGTCGTGGCGGTTGTGAATTACTCAAGCAGCTTCTTGATCACAAGAAAGTAAATCTCTTAATATCAACTAGTTATCTTTACAACTTTTATAGGTTGTTTATTTGCACTGCAAATTTGGGGCACTTCGCAGTGTCCATACATTGCTGAGCTATTTAGTCATTCACAAAAAAGCAATGATTACCCAGGCAGTTGAATTTATCAAGCGGAAGAGGAAGGTAGCACTACCGTCAAAAGGTAATTGATGCTTCAAGAGAAAGAATATATTAAAAAAGTATCCTATTAATTTTAGAACTTCTGAGCGAAATTGTGAAAATGGATAACCAAGAAACACAAAATGAAACTCAATATGCGAAATTTATGAAGAATATCCAGCCTGAGCGTCGATTTGCATTGATATTTCAAGGCTATTATGACTCGATGATGAATTGGATCAACAATTTCTGTTGGTGAGAAGCAGCGAAAGCATGGTTTCTGCCTTTATCCAGCTGAGAGAGACTATTAAGTTAAAAAGATAAGATACATTTAGGTCGTTTGCTCATTTTACAGTATTATTGAGATGATAAATAAATAATACTTCATTTAATGTAAAACCTCAATATAGATGTGTACAAATAATAAACCGGTTATAAAAGAGAACCATCTAATTCAATTCGTTGGAATGCTGCTGAAGAAGTGGATCTGTATTTTGAATATTTTTATTGTAATCGCTCTACTATTCATTTTCTTAGACAGCATTAGTAGAAAATATTTCAATTTCTGAACTAAAAAACTAGCTTTTCGTCAATTATCTTCTTGTGAATAAATTATTTCAGAAGTCAACTCTCACATATTCAACTACAGACAGCAAAACATACTAACCTCTCAATATTGTTTTCACTTTCATCCATAGAGGCCAGCCTTAACTTGATCTAAGAACTTCAGGTCGAACGCTTGTTCAACAAATTCGCAAATGGTGATATTCTTATTCTCAAACAACTAAGATGATGCTCTCTTCAACAATTTATATTCCATTATAAAAATATCACATTGAATTATAATAGTCCAAGTTGACTGCCTACTTAAAGAATTTCAGAATTTATCTATTATCATTTAGCATTTCCTGAATAATACCATGATTATATCCATTACCTTAAACAGTCAAACTCGCCAGCTGGATGCCTTTCCTGAGTCATTGGATCAATTTCACCTGTTTCTACAGACTGTTTTTCCAATAACTCTCCCACAGAGATATAAAATATATTACTATGATATCCATGGGCTCAAGCGGTCCATTGAAAATAGTGACGACTTTTTCGACCTCATTCTCTTAAAAGGAGTTCTTCAACCAATAAATGTAGAAATAGAGGATGAAGCCGCAATCTCAAGCACCTTTCCATCATCAAACTTATTCGAAGCAATCTCTACTTCGATTTTTAACGATCAACCAGCGCCAGCCCCACTGCATTACACACCATCAGATTTTTCCTCGAATAAGCCTAAAACTACCGATTTAATGGTTGATGAGAAGCTTGGATACTTATATGAGGCTCTTGAAGAGAGAAAGAAACCATCTGTGGCCAAAGATGAACCTAATGAAGATTCTTTAAGTTTAAAACTCAAAAACGAGGTCCGAAACATGTTTCAAGATGAACTTCCTTACTTAGCCACAATTCTTGGCAATTATCTTGCAGAGAGAGATCGCTTTCGTTATGAATCAGATCCTGATGATGACGAGGAAGATTATGACGACGATGAAGATGATGATATAGACGAGGAAGATCAAGAAAAAGACTATTATTATCTTAAATATCTCGAGTACAAAAAGCGTCTCCACGAAGCCAATACAAAAGCCGAGATTGTGGCTGATATTCCCAAATACGTCCCAAGCAAGAGGCCAACCAACAACACAGTACATAAAAACATACGATGCTCAGTCTGTGGAGTGTTCCCTATAGTCGGCATAAGATACCGCAGCACTCTCTTAGACGACTTTGATATGTGTGAGAGTTGCGAGGATAGTGTGGATCATCCATATCCGCTTATAAAGATTAAACAAGAGGAAAAAGAAGAGCCAGCTAATAGGGAGCCGGCAAAAGATCCCAAAAAGCCGGCCACATCTCACAAACCATTGAGCAAAGAAGACAGGAGAGAGGAGGGGAAAAAAAGTAACAAACTCGGTATGACTAGCCTTTTCTCCAATCTTTCTCTGGAAGAGGTTGGTGGCCTTGCTGAAAAAATTGTAAAGGAAAAGCCTAATGAAGCTACAGGTGAGATGCTGAATTTGCTTCAGAAATTCAACAAATTCCGAATCAAAAATTCAGCAAAATCATTCGAAGAAGAAAGAAAGGATGGCATAGATCTCTTTGCTGACCCTGATGATGGTAGAGATATCAGAGAAAGCGAAGATGATACTTCAATAGAAGATAAAGTGAAAGACAAAAAAACTGGGTCCAATGTGGACACAACCACCTTAATGACACGAGTGTTACACTTAGAAGAACTGTTTTCTAATATGAAATTCGAAGAGTTGTATGATTTTGTTCAAAAGAATAATGAGAAAAATGAAGAAGAACTTACAAATCTACTTCTCACAATTAGGGGCTAGACCTATCATACTTGTTTGTTAAAATCCTCAATCGAGTTTTTTAAAAGATATTACTTTCCTGTTTATAGTATTTTCATGCAAAGAGTTGAATTTCATTCATATTGTTCAAAATTAATGTTGAATCAACCTACCACTACAAGAAAATACTGTTTTACCTTTTAGGTCGAGTCTATTTCCTCCCAATTTCTCATATTAGGGAGCTCTATGTAATTTTCTACTTCGTTTCCCTTAGTGTCGAGATAACGTTTAATTGTGTCGTAAGGAATTCCATGAATAGCTGCCATGACTAGTATGCATCCACAAGCGAAACCCAACAATGGTGCTTCTGGACTGAAGCGTAGTAGGAATATACAAAACCAGGGCATGAGACATCGTCCTAGTCTTCCCATTGCTGAAAAAATACCAACACCATATGTTCGGCAGTGAGTGGGATAAAGTTCGATTGCCAATAATAGCACTATTGCGAGCATCATTCGCATAATGTATCTGACAATAGCAATGAAAAAAATAATTATGCTAGCTGAGCTTATCGAGGAGAGAAGAAAGAGAACAATGCAACCTCCAGTGCCGTAGAAAAGAGAATTCTTCCTGCCGAAAAATTTATTCTCAACAATGAATAATGCTGTAAAAGCGGAAGGCAACTCTCCGAGAACGGCTATTGTGTTCCCGCTGAGATCAGTGTCGATTTCCTCTGCAGTTGTGTGACCAAATAAAATCCAAAGTATCTCTGGCAGTATGAAAATGGTGCCATAGTAGATGAAACTCATAGAGAAATGTGCTGCACTGAGACTGAATGTAATACCGCTATATTTGCCCTTTAGTAACGAGAGAGCCGAAGAAGCTTCTTCTCGCTTAAAGACTGTCATTTGCCACCTCCTCATATCTTCAATAATTCTTTCATCAAAATCAACGAAATCTTCATCATTCATCCGACCTATTTGATTTAGGATTGCAACCCCTTCTTCGACTCGACCCATAACGATTTCATAGCGAGGTGATTTAAAAGTAAAGAAATAAACCCCAATCCATCCCAATATCGCCGGCGCTGCACTCCAAAAAATCATTTTGCGCCAGTTTTGATCCTCAAGGTCGGTGAGCGCAAACCAAGCAACAATGCAAGCGTAGAGCTTACCAATAGAGGTAAAAAATATCACTAATATGACAGCTTGTCCTCTATATCGAAGTGGCATTATCTCAGAGATTGTTAATGGGGCAATCGTCGTCATGATGCCAATCATCAAGCCAATAATAAATTTTACAACAATGAAGCTAATAACGCTGTCAATATAAGTCGAGGTAAAACTGAGGAGAAATTGGCATAAAAGTGACCAAAGAAGCACTTTTCTCCTTCCAAATTTGTAAGCAATCCAGCCACATAAGATAGAGCCAACACAACCACCAATGAATGGCACAGAGCTGATCAAACTTTGATTTGTTTCAGAAATATTCCATTCTTTCGTAATTGGAGGCAAGATTAACGCGAGGCACACTATATCAGCTCCATCAATGAAATAAATTAGGCAGCATGTTAAGAATACCAATAAATGATATTTCCCTACCTTGATTCGATATTCAAGCAGGTCGTCAAACCTAATCAGTGAGGCTGAGCTTGACATGTGTTAGTCCTTGAAAGAATTTTATGGCAATTATATTATTTGTGTATTAAAGATTATTTGCTCGGCGTATCTTAATTTTTAGAACCCTTGTTAAATGTCATCGATATTGGATCTACTTTTTGCAACGTAATATCACAGAAAACTATTGATCCTCTGGTTGTTGTAACAACTTTGGCAGAGAGAAAATTCTTTATCAAGAAGGTCAAAGGTGAAATAACTTGGGAATAGATCTGAATATTGGAGGAAAAAAATTTTTTTGGGATTAGTTAAGAGACAAACCTGACCTGAGAATTCTTCATCTATTATAGATGATGCGATAAGCCTAACAATATATAACTATGCTCTTAGATTAAGCTATTTTGACTAGAAAAAGCTTGCAAAAAAATATAATAAAAATAATTCAACTCAAATCAGCTCGAAACGCTCATAGAGAGTTGATGTTGATGCATGTTTAAATTTACGAAAGCCACAATTCAGTAAAACTGGAAGGTTACTTAATAAAATGGTTACAAGCATTGTCATATTTCATTCCAATTCTGTTGTTGCTATATTATCCTCAAGCACAGGGTACTACCTTGCTAGAAGAAACCATTTTTATGTTTATTGTTAGTATTGCCGCTGCTGATTTGTCCTGACTTAGAATTTGTGTGTAATAATACGAAAAAATAAAGTCAATCATTTATCTTACAATGTCTCACTCTTTGTCAAGTATGAGAAAAAATTTCCCAGTTGGTTTCACAAAGTTTTTGTTTCAATTGTATTCCTCTAACGTTACTTCGAAACTACTCTTTGGCATTTGCTTCCTGGGATTGAGAGTTCGAGTTTTGTTCGCCTTGAGATTCTGACTTTTCTTCAGCTTTCACATCCGATTTCTCCTCTGCTTTCTCCTCAGACTTCTCTTCTTTAGTTGGCTCAGTCTTTTGAGCTGTGGTTTCTTTTTCTTTCTTCTTGGCGGCCTTAATTCGACATAATTCTTCAAGCTGTATAAGGTAAATCAATAAGAATCATATTAATCATGAAATACTCTTCTAATCTGCTCTTCAGATGTTTTGATGGCATCCTTCAAGTCAGTTATATCAGTTGCGAGTTCTTCGTGCAGTTTTTGATTCTCTTGCCTCGATGCTTGAATATCACTTACTATCTCCTGGAACTCATCAAGCCTTTCCTTTAATAAGGCTTGGAACATCGCCTCTGTCTCTTTGAGCTGCTCTTTGAAACTACTTTCTACTTGGTCCATTTGGTTGCAACTTTCCTTTTTTCTATCAGAACTTTAAATGTTCAAATTTTGAACCGAAATTCTATTACTAAATAGTTTTTCGATTTCACTGACATTGTTAACTCTGATTGTTAGTTAAAAATGAGCTTATCACTATCCTTTCTTTTTCTTTGACTCAAAATAAGTGATTCCAAAACACATTAGTATATAGCTTTGAAAGAAACCAATTTAATTTGACGGGCCATTTGGACTTTTTATATATAAGATTTATTCTAAGAAATTGTAAGTGCTATCCAGCTATTTGACAATATGGCTCGAACAGCAAAATATTCTCCTGTATCCGAAATACATGTTGCTTCCAATGTCGTGGAGCTAAATTTCATAAGGAAACCGTGGGAACTCTCATTTCGAACTGAAAAGCTTCAGTTCCACCAGATTGCAGAGACAAACAACGTGTCAGCAGCCGAAATCGATCAACTTTTCAAAGCGTACAGGCTCCTTACGCTAGCTATATTGCTGACTGCCTATCTACCGTTATATATAACTGTCGCTTCAATGGTACAAATGCTGTTTTTCCGCTTTTACTATAGAGATAATCTCGAACATTACGAGAGATTGTTTGAGGCCTGGTATAGCAATTTTCCATTTGCGATTGGAGGGATACTATTTGCAGTGTTGTTTTCTTTTCTCTGTGTTCATAAATGGGCGATCAACAAATATAGAAGCACAATCGATCACATCAATAAGATACTTGAAGACCGATATTTGCAAGCTGAACTTTCAGAAGAAGCCAAGTTCATTAGATTCAAAACTTCCCCAGAAGGCCGTCTCAAAGAGCATTTGGACGACCTGGACTCTGAGCTGCACATATCTGAGATTTAAGATTATTCCAGAAAATTGCGAATTTATTTATGCAAACGAGTGTGTCACACAGTTTATTCTGCCAATAATAGCTATAAGCTTGCTATCAAGCATCTGATTGTATATCTTTTTGCTTTCAAAAAATTAATATGTGAAAATCTTAGAAATCTACAACGTATAATTTTTCTCATTGAATTACAATAATTATGTTGGAAATTTCAATTCCAAGAAACAACTAATTGATGATATAAATAGAGTATGTGTCATCCCGACCTACTACTCATGCAGAACCATGAATGAAAATAGTTCTTGATTCACTTGTAAGTGAATCTATGGCTCAAGAAACTTAATGTAAAGTAATCCATCTTTTCATACAATTGTTGACTGATGATATTCTCTTCAGGCTCGGGCTGCTGTAAAACAAAATTTTCTTGATAAGAATGTAAATCTCCCAGGCCACTTTTGATAATTGGGAAAAATTTGCGATTTTTTTTTTCTTCTTCTCAACCAATCTATTCATGGCCAAGTCATCTGAAAGTTTGGTTTAAGTTCAAGTTTCGTATGCAGAAGGGCTTGCCAGTGAAGATTCCCTCCAATTTATTTCAGAGTTTTTTTAAAATATAAAATGCGATCAGCAAAGAATTTACTGGACGAGCAGAGCCAGCTTGGTACATGCCTGAATATTTTTTTTGCGAGATAAAATTAAATTGGCCGCTCCTTCTGAACAGAACCCATTCCAACCATAAAAAAACAGTCGAAAATGACAGAGCCTTTAGACGAGGACTTGAAAGTAAGACTACAGAGAAAGTCGAATGAAGTGTTCGAGAGTCTGAAATCAATTGAAGTCGTCGATCAAGCATCATTATTGATCTTTTGTGAGAAAGAGTCTGTCAGTACGGAGTTAATACAGAGGATTTCGAAGTCTAAATTTGACGAGTTGACCCCACTAGTATTAGGAGGTATATTCGTTGCTGGCACACCAACACCAGAGATCGCACTCGAAAGCTTTGAATCTTTAGTCATCAAGGCAATCGAGAAAAGAAATGCTCATTCATTTCACCAGTCTCAAATTTCGTCGGACGCTCGGATGAAACGCCATGAAGACGACGTTACCTCAGATGAGTACGAAAAGGTAGTTGCAGAGAATTCCAAGCTGCTTCAAAGCCTGAGAGATTCATCAGCAACCATTTTGGAGCTCCAAAACGAGCTCGAAGAAGCTCGAGAATCGCTCTCGAAAGCAAAATTCGAAAGCAAGTTGCTCTTGAAATCACAAGAACACCAGATGTTAAGTCTGAAAGCTGATTTAGAGCGAGTCTGTGAGCAATTTGAAAGCAAGGAGAATGAGTATCGACGGATTGAGGATGAAAACTTAAAACTGACTGAAAGAGCGAAAAATCAGAATATTCAGTTGGATCAACTTCACAAACAGTTCGAAGCAAGTCGACTACAGTTATACAATGAGCTGAATGAATTCAGAACAAAAGTAGCGAATCAAGAGGAGATAAATACTAAACTAGCCAACGAAAACAAGCTTCTAAAAGCAGCAAATGAAGAAAAGATGAGACAGATCGAGAATTTTATCTCCAATAAGATGGAAACTCCAGCCCAAAAAAGCCTTCAAATTGACCGGCAAGATCGAAAATTTGATATATCAGAAGGAGAAATTTTGCATGAGGATACAGAAGACTCTATCCAGGATCTAAGACAAGTTGTGGTCGAACTGAAACTGAAAATCGAGTTCCAAGAAAAATCAATCAAGTCGCTTCAAAAAGAAAATGCTGAGTTAAATTTTTCAGTTGCGCAAAAGCAGCTTGAAATCGGAAGACTAATAGACGAGAATGGGAAGCTTCAAACCGAACACAATAATAAGTCGCAACAAGCGCAGCTGATTCAACTTGAAACAATTCTCCAATCAAGAGATGAATCAATTGCAAATCTTCAGAAAAATATCATTAAATTGAAAGAGAATGCAAAGCATTGGAATGAACGAGCAAACGAGCTCATTAACCAGATCGACCTAAAAGAAATAGAAGCAAATAACAGAATTATGAAGCTAGAAAATGCTTTACAAGCGGCTGAGAATAATAACCGCCGAACCGAACAAGAGTTTAACACTCAAAAAAATTTGGTCGATAAATTAAATGATGAGTTAGCGTGCTTACGCCAGCAGTTAGAAGCATCAAAAGAGAAAAAAGACACTAATCAAGAAGCTCATCTACTTTCGCGGGCAAACCAAATTACACCAAATCTCTCTCAAAATATAAATATTCAATGTTGCTCATTAAAAGAGGATGGCGAATTGAAACTATTGGATCTGAGAAGAGTTCCAAGCAGCAAGAATACAAGAACTCCTAAAAGCGGTGTGATAGAGCCTGAGATCCAGGATAAAAACACTTCCAGTCAATTTAGTCGATCATACTCCATGGCTGGAGAGTGTCAGAATAATTCTCAAATGTCAAGTGGAAATCAAATTTCGGTTCATTTTAAAGATGAAAGTTTCACCTATTCGCCTATAAAAAAATTCAAAGAAGATTGTTCTACTTTTTTCTCAGCAGCGCAAACTCCAAGAACCCTGAAAAATGTTCTGGAAGAGCCTCTCAAGCACAGAATCTTACCTCAACGGCCCCTTGCTCACGTAACCTTATCTAGAAATAAGACAAAACTTCTATTTAAGATGAGCTGGTTCTCAATTTTTGCCTGCAGCAAACTTCGAGCTCGTTTACTTGAACTCGAATCCTCCAAGCAACTGTTAACTAAAATTCTAGGTTCAGTGAGAACTCAATGTGATAAATCTTGGAATGTACAAGATCGCGTTAACTTTGTAATCAACATGTTGAACACTCACAATCGGCAGCACTTCATAGGGAATGATTCGATAAAAACTCAATCTTTATCAGCTGGCAGTAGAAATAGCCACTCTCCAAGCGTGCACTTAAATACATTGGATGAACTTCAAAAATATATTAACACTGACATCAACTCATTCCCTCTCCTAGAAGGGTCCACTGAGCAGCTAGCTGGTTTAATTTCTAAAAATTTTGATCAGAGCAAAACGGTTGAAATGATTATTGAGTTGTTAATGAGATGCAATCGAATAAAAGAAGTCCAGGAAGACTCTCTTAACGAATTAGTAAGCTCGATGCGAGGTTCCTCAATGGCCATCAAAAGAATAATAGATACTATTCCAGATAAGCGCGATGGAAATTTCAGCATAAATGTGAGAGGTCACTCAGATGACTTGCGGGACTCCCTCGTATTGGTGCGAAATAATCTGAAATGCTTTGAACAGACTCTGACTCAAGTGTTTGTGAGCTACTATGATTTGTTTAAAGAGTCAAAAAGATTGATTCGAGATGCAGTTTTCAGAGCAACTGACTCGCCACTCTTTCCGCATCGTTCCATTACATCTCAAAGAACTTCCGGTTCCAAATATCTACCCTCGAAATCAGTTTTTGCGATCGAGAGAGGCAGTCTTAATAAGGAATCTGAGGCGAATATAGCTTGTGTCTTGAAACCGAGCCCGTTGTTAAAGCAATTAGAAAATGAAGATTCCAACGTTGGCTGTTTAGATAAATTTTCTGATTATGTGAGAGAAAACTTGCTTGAAAGGGTTGAGCACGCCGAAGACATTCCAAGAGACAAACAGATTTACACAGCTAGCCCACATGAAATGGAGAAAATTAAAAGGCAATATTTATCCGGGAATGAGCCTTTACTGGAACGAGAGTCAGCATCTACAAAAGTCAAAGACTTCCACAGCGAGGAAATTTCATTGCATGAGCCAAGTCATGCTCTAGATAACCTCAAAATGAGTAAGATTGCGATATCACGTCAGCATGAGAGAAACCTCACGGTCATGGTGCCCAAAACTAAGACAAACTTTAACAGCATTCGAAAATTATCAGACCACGAACCTGCAAAGGAATCCTCTGAGCACGAGACAAACACAAAAAATAATGATTTCATTGCTCTTCCCTGGAAATCTTCAGGTAGTGAATGTATATTCCTCCTTTCCCATCCCAATCATTTGTATAGGCACTCTCTCAGATCGAACAAGTGACACTAATCACGACAAGCCAACTCAAACAGTGTCCACATATACTTCTCGCAAATCAACACTGGAGGAACTAGACTCCGCAACTGAGTGCCAGTCCGCAACCTCAAAAAGCAAAAGTAAGCATCACTAAATGCCTTTATAATTTTCATTAAATTATTAGGTTCGATTGAGACCAAGCACACAATAAAAGAAAAAAGTCGCCTCAGACAAGCTGAGCTTAGATCAGTGATGCAATTCGGTGAAGCTGTCAGACAAATGTGTGTGCAGCTGCAAGACGATGCTAAATTGAACACTCAAGGGGCACCATCGAGGCCCACTTATGATAGATCTCGAGGGCAAAGCATTTTTCCTAGTGATATGTCATCTGTGAACACTTTGCGATCGTGCCAAATAACAGAAAAATGTGATAAAGGTCAGCAGATTCAATAAAGCATGACGACTGTAATTAACATTGGATTCTGGTCCTTTATGAAGTTACTTTTGAAGAACTAAATATCATCTACTTTCCTCTTTTTTCCTGAAGCTGTATCAATACTATTAATTTGAGGGGTAATTTTTAAGCCATTTATATATCTGGTAACTTTTTTACAACCTTGGTATTAAACATAGATAATATTCTATATGCCTCGTAAGATTTAAGATTAATAAAGCTGTTTTCCATTTATATTGTATATATATTTATATTCTATCTCATTGCCAGTGTTTTCCAACCAATAATGAATGTTCGTCGACGAATTAGATTTCTAAATAGTCCATGGAAACCAATTCTGAGCAACATCTCTAGTTTGTATACTTTCGATCTCCGAATTGTTTCGTTGAGCCTGGTTTGTATCTATCGATCTGTCTTTGAAGAATTTTGGGTGAGAATGATTCTTTCTACGATTTAGAAGGTCATCTCAAAAAGAAGATGGCTCCCTGAAAATATCGAAACAAGAAATTACATCTCTTCAATACAAAATCTAATGAGTCTTCGCAAATTCTTTCATTTTTGCATATTTGTGCAGAATCCGCTCACCGCTGTATCTGTATTTATTTCGAAAACGGATTCAACAAATGAGTCATAACAATAAAACTCAGCCGAACTCATTCATTAATAAAAAACAAAAAAGCATATTCTAAGAAGACTGAACTAAAATCAAATGGGCAATTCTATTTGTACGAATAGCAGACAAAGAGTAATGCTATTGATGAAAAATTTGTCCCTTAGCTGGCCCTACAAATAGGAGAGGCAGGCAACTCATGTGATTACAATATCACATATTCAAATTCCACAAAAAGACCTCGTAGACACCCGAGTAACCTGCAGTGATTTAGGTAAAAAGAAACTTATTAAGATCAGTCCAACTATCCGCTAAAAATAGATACGCCAGTAATGCGTAAAACCGAAAGACTGGGATTTAGGTTTCAAAATCTAACGAACAGCTTGCTGAATAGCACTGAGAGAAAATTCTTTAAAAGACCAGCTTCTCTGTCACTTGATGAATCCTTGGACTCGGATATTGCAAGATCAAGCGAGCTTCAGAGCAATTTTCTCCGTGATAATCCGCTGGACTCAGATAATTCTGGCAAACCTGTTTTTCAAATCGCTGTAAAGTCTTATAAAAGAGGCTTAAGTGAAGAGTATGGTGCAAAGGACCTGTCAAGCACAGGAAAAACAGAGTGGGTTTCGGCCAGACGCAATGAAGAACCACGTCATTCAGAGTTAAGTTTCAGGAAGATCCATCGATTCAGCAGAACAGAAATTATTCATTTAGGAAAATTAGACGAAAATGTATGCAACAGCACTTCAAGAAGCACTGAATGTTCTCCTTTCAAGCATCCAATTACAAACATCTATCGACCAAGCAAATTTCCGCAGAGTCTCAGATCCAAAACCAGATCTCCTCATAAAATCGTTTTGAACTTTGATGGGATAAAGCAAATCCAGCTCGAAGGAAATAAGAAAGAATGTCTGAGCTATCCTAGAGCCTTCAAAGCAGATTGTTGTCGGAGTCCCAAACTGTCAAAGTCCCAACAAATTCTTGACTCGAAATATCACCTTGGTTTGAACTGCCGAATTAGTTCCCAAAAGTTCAGCAAAACCCATAGGTGCATCAACTGTGGCTGTGGTATTCATCAATCGCACACGCCTCGAAAGGAATTCCAAAACCTATTTGCTGTGATTTCTCCCAAAATATCAAATACGACGATGAGAAGAAGATCCTCAGCAATTACCCCAACGTCCCAATTCAATCATGAGCAAATGTCTTTTGACAAAACATCGATAACAGAATTCGAAGGGTCTAACACGATAAGGGTCAACAGCGAGCCTGTGGAGAAAAATTCTCAGTATACTAAAACAGAAGGTGGGTATTTCGAGAACACACAACAGATGTCAGAAGAAAATTTGAAAATGGAAACCATACCTTTCCGCACAATAGTAGAGGAATCTTTTTATAGCTTGGAAGGAGATGAGATACAACGATCAGCAAATTGTAAAGAATTGGACAGTAAGGACTTCTCACCAGGAGAAGATGTGGAATATATGGAGGAAGAACAAATGAGGCAAACAGTTCAAGATACATTTGGATTATCAGCAATGCGAAGAAGCTATGCAAGTGGGAACGATATACCATCAGTTAGATCCAGTATCCGTTCAGAACGGGTTTCGAGCAGAAAACTTGATCTGAAAGTTTTAGATGATGATGATCAAAATGACTCTCATGAAATTGCTAACCCAGAGCATCAGGAATATTTATCAACGCCATTAGTTGGTTTTCTGCCAAACAAAAAAAATGATGAAAACCTTCACCAGAAGTTATCTTCAATCACCATTCGACCAATGAGAAAGTAAATTCGTGAATTTTCATCATTGGCTCCGAGGACAATCAATTGCAAGTAGTTAATAATCTTTCTAAAAAGAATTTTCTAAACTCTTTTGATTTTGGAAAATGACATGTTTACAAACAAAATCAATTTAGCAGTACCCAAAGAAAACCAGCAAAAAGTCGATGAAAATTCATCAAGAATTCGACCAAAATGCTGCATATATAGTGTACCTTTGTCTTATTTATTGAGACGACTTTTTAAAATTTTTTTTATGAACTAATTATCTTGTTCATTTTGTAACTTGTAAACGAGTATGAAATCTCCATTTTTTTCAAAAAAAAATAAATTTCCAAAATCATCTCCTTCATCAACTACTGTGCCTTTGAACATCGAGCAAAGGCCATTCTCAAAGTCAGAAATACTAGACACTCTTTATCTAATTTGTGCAAAGCTCAGCAAATGTAAAGTTTTTTTTTCTGCGGAGATAGTTGCGGCTCTACTTTTGCCCAAGGACATTTAGTGATGCAGACTGATTTTAGATCCTAATTTACTGGTTATGACTAATATAAGGAGATAGTATCTTTCATTTGGTAATAAAATTCAAATTGAAATAATTATCATTTATAATGGATAAAGCGAGTAATTTTACTCCTAGTTAGCTCTACTTTCCTCAAGCAGAATTTAATGCTGAATCTGAAATATGATGGCTGTTGTGGTTGGTAAATTACATTATTGTTCATCACATCGATAATGCACATTTTATTCCTTGGTTTTTTACTCTTTACAAGACATCTCAAGAATTTAATTCTTTGTCCCTTACACCACTGTAACTTTTGAACTCATTTAGTCAGTAGAATACTTAGGCTGATAACTCAGACAAAACGTTCGCTCCGATTAAGACCAATACTCTCTTGCTAAACTTTTATTTGGTTCAAGGGCTCTCATCAACAAATAAATTTTGTTGTGAGTATTTTCATTTTTGTTACAAGTTTTTGAATTTCATTTATTATTAATAAAAAACTCAAAAAATTATTCTTTTATTGCATAGTAATACACAACACTATCTATCAAGGTACAAATATGCTGTCAATTTTTCTTTAAAGGAAAGGAGCAAACGCACTCTTCTTGCCGCTCTGTTTGAGTTTTGTGTCAAATTTATCTTTTTCTTCCTGAGTGAAACCGAGAATCGACATTATTATTTTAATCACTTCGATCACATCCTTGCTCCTATGAAGAATTAGATTAGATATCAGCAACACTAAATATATAGTTAGGAAGTTACTTCTCAAACATTCCACTGAGTAATTTAGAGAACATCTGCTTAAATTGTTCTCTCTCGAATACATTTGTTGTTGCGGCTTTTAATTTGTTTATTAAATCATTGATTTGCTTTTTAAGAAGTTCTTCCTGTTTATTAATTATCTCGGTGAGCCATATGAAATAAAAAAGGCACTGAAATACCTGAATTTTGTGCCTTTCTGCTATATTTTGATAGTCTTGAAGTTGTAAGCTGAGCTGATCGTTAATAAATCTCTCTTGCTCATACAAACTCTTTAATTTGTTCATATCATCTTGCAGTTTAATCATTTCTGTTGATTTATTTGGGGTGAGCTCATGCTTGCTCTCTTCTTGATCACTTCTCTACATTAAGATCAGAGTCGATTTTCAGTCGAATTAAATTTTTAATACTTCTCTGCTTGAACTCGGCGACTCTTCTTCTTTTATTGGTTTTTGAGTTTTCAAAAAACCTGAGATCGATGCAAAGGTAATAATACAATGAGGAAACTTTAACCAAAACAAATTTTTACTTTTTGGCCTGATTTTTCCCTGGAGACCTGGACTTTCTTCTTGCGAACTCAGACTCAGAATAGTTGACAAAGGTGGGCTACCAAATTGGTTGTGATCTTGCCTAGGAGACACACCTTCCAGCGATGGGATAGTATTTTCTTGGAATCCTTCTTTATGCTCTTCGACCGGATGAACCTCGGAGTCTTGGAAGCCAATTGTCCTTTTTGGAACTTTCAGCTGCGGTAAATAGCCTGGACTATGTTCATCGACCATAATTGAGCTTTTGCTATCATCTCTACGCCCAGATAAGGTAGCTGAATCTTTCATTTCTTGAATAATTCTATGATGATATATTGTGTTGTTAATTTGTGAGGATTTATTATATAGAAATTACTTCGCGTATTTTTCTCGAATTTCATTCGAATTCTGGATGATGGTTTCTAGAGTTTGCAATTTCTGAGCCAGCTTCTCCGCAAATGATTTGTCATCAATCTGTTTCCCTCCTCGCGGAGAATCTGGTTCTGATGATACTTTCTCGAGTTGAAGAGTTTGCACTCCTTCTTGTTTTCCCAGAATGATCAGCTTTTTCAGTTTTTTATCAAGCTTCGTAATAACAGATGACCAAGTTTTGGCTTGAGCTAAAATTTCAGCTTCTTTAGCCTTCACTTGATCTTTTAGACTCTGTATCTGCTCCTGCATTTCGATCTCTTGATTAGATTTTTTATTTTTGCTAGTCCAACGTATCGGTATTTCGGGCTCAGCAAAAACATAGTCGCTGAGGAAAAGATGGTATATCATGGCATCTTTGATAAAAATTGTATTATTAACTAATGCCTTTGTACTTGAGTCTGCCTTTAGTACCTCTTTGAGTTGTTCCTCTTTAATGGGAGTTAGTACGGTTCTTACTCGAAGAGCTTGATCAAACACTTTCTTCATCGCTTTTTGTTCCTCCGAGTATTTGGAGATGGTCTTTTGAAGGTTCTCGATCTCAACACGCTTCTTATCGAGTTCGTTATTTGTTGCAAGAACCTCCATACGAAGATGGTCCAGAGTAGCTTCGTCTTTCTTTTGAGGACTTGATTTTTTCTTCGATGCTAACGAGGCGTTCTCCTCGAGAGTTTCAACAAGTATTCTTTTTATCTCAAGGAAGATATTCCTAGCATCTTCAGCTTCCTTCCTTGTCAGATTAACCTTTTTGAAACGGGCTGCTTCGTGAACCAAAGACATTAGGTGCTCCTTAAGCGATTCTTCTATTGCTTCAAATCGACGTTCTACCTCAAGGACGGCTTTCTCGTGCTTCTGTTTCAAATCTTCGATTTGATCATTTGTTTTTTCCATGCGCACTTTAAGGGACTGTTTCAAAAGTTCAATGGTGTTATTTTTATTCTCAAGCTCATTTGTGAGTTTTTGGAAATACTCCTTATATTTCCTAATCTTAAACTCTTGAGAAATGACTCTTGATCCTAAGTCAGATTTACTCGATTGACTTCTTCCATCTTTTCGCTGTGGAGACTGCCCAGTTTCCATTTTTTCGCTGACGACAGACTCTCCTCCAAATGATTCATTCTGGTTTTCTTCGAAACGTCTCGTAACGATTTCTGCTTCAGAACCAAGCTTTAATCGTTTGGTTGTGGGCCGCGAAGAGTCACTTCCGATGAACTCATCTCTAGAATTTCTATCTTGTATCCTTTCCTTTAACGACTCTACTATTTGCTGTTTCTCTCTTTCCTTGTTTTCATTGAGAATCATCTTTAGCTGTTGAACTAACTCATTGTTTTGCTGTAATCCGGGGCCAAGAGACGGATTCTCTGTTAAATGTCTATACAAACTTCGGCATTGCTCAACGTTATCTATTAAGTCTTTGTTTAATTCAGCTAATCTCTCTTCGATGTCCTTTTTGTTTGACTCCAGACTGCCTTTCTGCAGGATAAGACCTACCAACCCTCTATCTTCAGCTATTTTTGCAAAATAGCCTTCTGAGTCCCATGGATAATCTTTGAAAACTGGAGTTTCTTCCCCTTGTGTATTTTGGGTCTGAATGCTGTTTAACCTGAGCTCTCGCGTCGCAGTCTCTTTCATTTTATCTGATGATTGAGAATTTGATAGTTGGATAGATTCAGAGGGCTTTTGTGTTGCCTGAATCTGAGTCACTGGAATATGAGTATTGCTCTGCTTCAAGTGCATAATCTCTTTGCTCAGTTTCTTAATGGTTGCTTCATGCTCTTTGACAATGGCCTCAAGTTCGGTAATTTGTTGAGTGTAAGATTCTTTTTCTTTTAAGGAACCCTTCACTTCGCTCTCCCTGAACTTTGTGGACAACCTCTCATTTTCTTCTCTTAATTGTTCAAAATTTGACCCGAGGTCAAAATTTTGTTTCTTCAGCTTCTCTATTTCAATTGAAAGAGCAGCATTATTGGATTCTAATGCTGTATTCAATTCCAAAGCGCTCTCATACTTTTCCTTGAGACTATCGTTGTGAAGCTTGTATTTAAGAACTAAATTCTGAATTTCTTCAATATTTGAGTGCTCTTGTTTTGTTCCTGCTGCATTTGTTTTCTCGCAACGAGGAGAATTCTCCTTTTTCAATTGCTCTAAATTCTGAGTCAATTTCTCGATTTGCTCTGCCAGTTCAATAATCTTAGCATTCTTTTGTTGAATAATTTCTCTGCTGTTCTGCTGATCGCTGGTGGAAATCTGAAGTAACTGAGAGTTCTGCTCAGTGAGTTGCTCTGTCTGCTTTTGCAGCTTATTCATCATAACCTTTGCCTCACTAAGATTAAGCTCAAGACTCGCTCTCTCTTTCTCAAATTGAGATCTCAATTTTTCAATTTCTCTGAGATGACGCTCTTTTTCGTTCGCTAATAGTACACTCTCTTTATCTTCTCTCAACGATTTGCTTTGCTCCTTTGATCCATCAGATTTATTTTTTGTCTCTTGTGATCGAAGTTTATTCAGCTCAGCTTCCAATGTTATCATATTTCTAGCAGTCTCGTCACTTAATTCCTTGCATTTAAGCAATTCTTCCCTGAATTTATTTTCTGCATCTAGCCTTTTGGTTTTTTCCTCTTGCAACTCGTGTTCCTGCTTATTGCAGAGATGTTCTAATTCTTGGATTTTTTTGTTCTTCATAGCACTTTCTTTTTGATATTTTTCTTTTTCTTGGATAAGTCCTTGTTTCTCTAGTCCCATTGAATGCATCAAATCATTTAACTTCTCTGTGTTCTCAGAATTTGTGAGCTTCAGTGCTTGATTTTGAGCTTTCAGTGCGGCAATTTCGGAACGCAAAGCAACGTTCTTCTCGTTTAATTCAGCAATATTTTGCTCTAACTCCTTAATAAGGTCCGCTCGTTGGCTTGAAACGATCAGGTTCTCTTGCTTCTGTCTTTCATATTCCAAGCATTTAGTTTTCAACAACTTACATTCAGTTTCGAGTTCCAAACTTCGTGAATCTGCAAGTTCAATATTTATCTGAAGCTCATTCAATTTGGACTTTAATTTTTCAGTTGATTTTTCTTCCCTCGCCCTTTCGGTAGAAAGTTTCAATGTTTGATCACTTAATGATTCCTGCAAGGATTCAACTTTAACTGCGAGCTCACCGTTTGCATTTTGCAGCTCAACTATCTGAGATTTCAATATTTTTTCTCTCTGTTGAGTTAGTTCTCTCTGCTTTTCAAGTGCTTGCTGCAGCTCCTGGACTTCCACTCGAAGAGAATTCGCCAGCTCATCCTTTTTTTGTGTTAGCAATTTGGCGGTAGTGTTCACCGATTCATAGGTCTCTTTATTCTTAAGCATGAAATGTTCGTTTTCAGCCTTCACTTGCTCTAGGATATTTGCCAGTTCAGCTTTCTCCGCCGATAAAGTTGTAACCTGCCTATTCAATTCTGACACGGCACTCTTGAAATCCAAATTTAATTCTTCGAGCGCAATGATCTCATTCGTCTTTGCATCTAAAATTGTATTCGATTCTTTTCTTAGTTCTTCATAGGCTCTCTCAAGCTCCATATAATCTCTCGTGGTTCGTTCCAACCTGTCCATAACCATCTTTAGTTGATTTTCTAGATTCCTTTCTTGGCGTTGAGAAGTAGTGAAGCCGTTTACAGCAGCCCCTTGCGCTTCCTTCTCTTTGTGGTTTATTAGGTTACTGTTGGGTGCTGCAATTTCAATTGGAATTTTATGTAAGTTAATTTGAGCTACAACATTCTCTGCATTGGAAAGAGATTTTTGCATGGATCTAGTTGCTTTGCGTTTTTTTGGATGCTCCTGAGTTTCAAGTGAGTAGGCATTAATATCCTTCGATTTTGCAGAAGCTTTTTTCGGAGGACTTCTTCTTCGTGTTGATTTCTTATGCTTTAGAATTTCTTCCAGAGGATTCATTTTTGAGACTGATCGTCTGTTTGAATCTAATGAGAGTAGTCCCGATCGCAACAGAGATAGCTCTTCAAGGATTTTCTCTTTTTCTTTGGCTTTCTTTTTGAGTTCATTTTGAGTTACTTTTAGTTTCAATTGCAAATTGATATCATGTTCACGATCATGATCACTTTCTTTTCCATCAGAATTTCGACTAGTCGAAAGAAGGATTTCATCTGCGGCCAGTAAGTTTAATGCTCGTTGATGTAGCTCATTGTCATGCCCGTGGTCGCTACTTTTTTGCACATGCAGATTCAAAACGGGCTCTTCTCGAGATAACACTGAACCTAAGTTATCACTGACAAGTTCTGTTTGATCTTTTGGTGAGTCTAATTGATTTGTAGGAGTTGAGAAAAATTCTTGAGCAGACACTAATACAAGCTTTAGGCTAATATGATGGATGGAGGACTTACTCTGATTTATCGGTTTTCCTAATCTAGGGAGGTCAATAGGAAGGTTTGTGCTTAGTGTATGCAGCCCCTTGCTGCTGATTTCAGGCTTAGATGATAATTGCCCTGGTGAGTGGGTTTTCTAGGTAGGTCAGATTATACCCTTGCTGCAAATAAAGAACTCGGACTACTTCAAGATTAACACCTTCAAGGACAAGTGTGTGACTTTTTTGTCTGTTTCCTGTTGTTGGAGCCATCTCAAAACTCATATCTTGAAATTGCGTTTGGGAATTGTACAGTGACTGATTATAAGTATCCCTTGGATAGAATCCGGAAGTTTGCGAGGACACCTGTTGCAACCAAGTATTTCGAGGCTGGCTTATCGGTTCAGCGGATTGGGTCCTCTTTGCGCCCCAGTTCGAAGATGTCGATCTAACAAACTCAGATGAGGGAAATGATTCCTCAATACAAATTATACCGAAGGCTGGGCTCATTGGTTGCCTTCCTACTTTTATGTTGCCATTGCAGCTCAAACGCCAAAGTTTCATATAAACTTCTAAGTTTGGTGGTGCTGCTTGAAATTCTCTGAATCATACCTTCAACTGTCCTTTCTTGGGATTTTGCGTTCCTCGTTGCATCATCGACTAGAATATTCAAGGATTTGCAGTTTTTCAACAGTTCATCTTGATAATAGTTGATGTTTTGCGTGCTCTTTGAAACTATAGGGGAAAAAATGAATCATTTTTGGGTAACTTCGATTACGCTTGATCTTATTAGTAATTGAGATAACTTGGCTCTTGATCTAATAAAGAAATTGAATTAGATATAAATGACCAACTTTCAAAAACCTGGTCTAGTAAGTCCATTTCGGCTGATAATTGCTGGTTATAAACTTGCACTAAATATCTATCGCCAGCATCATCTCCTCGGATCTCAGAATCATATTGCTCAATTCGCTTTTGAAGCCCAGCTACAAGTTCGTCATAGCTTGGAGCTCTGATTTCTGGATCTTCAATTCCAAGTTCAATTTTTAGCTTCGATTGATCACCTAGCAAGCAAGAGCAGAATTGCGAGCAGTCAGTTCCACACATCAATTAAAATATCAATACCTGCTTGGTATTGTGCCAAATCTATAATATCCCACATGCCGTCCGAATAATTTTGGATACATCGCTGAATTCTATCTTGCAATGTTTTCTCTCTGAGATAATTTTGGTCAGAGCTGTGTGAAACAGTAGAGAATGGTTTGTTACATTTGTCCAAATAAATTGATTTCATTCACCAAACTTTCCGTTCTACGACTCACCAAATCTTTGAGACTTGGCGCGGAAGTGTCTCTAACGAATTCGTTTTGATGAAAACTGAAGGGTATTATAGTATCAATCTGTTCTTTCAGGAAATCAAGCTCATTATGGATCTTTTCACGATGCATGGTTTCCCAATCACACAATTTTGAATCTGATTTCGAAATATCGTAATGATTAATTCCCATCATAATTGAATTTACTGAGGATTTGTTCATCCAAGTCCTTGAAATTAGTGGTTAGGCGCTTCACAGATTCCTTAATATCAAGTAATTTCAATGGAAGGTTCATAAGTATCGCTTCAGTTGAAAATTTAGGGTAGTTCAAGTACACTTAATTTATTGTAAACGCTCTTTCTCTAATTTGTTAAGAATTTTATTGAATTGATTTATTTGCTTCTTTTTGGTTGATTTTCTTTTAATTAATATGCGTTTAGGATAATGCCTTAAGTGTTGTTTCTAATCTCCAGTTATAAAAACAATGATATATTAAAGCTGCTTGATATCCTCTGTATCTTTTATTTACATCAGCCCATATCCTTAGTTTGGCTAGTATGGTCTTTAAATATCTAATCAAATGTTTTTCTATAAACCAGTCCACTTTCTCATAGATGACTCTCTTCCGCTTCCTCATTTGCATGAACGCACGCATACTATAAAACCCTCTCTGATACATCACCATCCTGTAATGTTCATCACTCTGCTCCAAACGCATCTTGCTATTAACACAAACCTCGGAGTGAAGAATTGCAAAACATTTCTTTAGAAGTTGCTTTTTGCGAGACTGCTCGATAAAACTAATCTTCATCATTCGACGGTTCCAGAGTTCTTTGAGATAATCGAAGGTCTTTTTTGTGAGTTTCCGAAGCAACTTCCTCTTGAATCTCCTCCTCTCTTCTCTCTTAGTTTTTATTGCCAAAGTATTCTTTTGAAGACGCTTAAAGTACTTTTGAATCAATCTTTGCTGATAATTCTTTTCAACATTTGCATGGATAACGTTCTCCGTGAGATATCTGAAATATCTCTTCAGCAATCGAAAGCTGCGGGTTATTCTGAACCCTCGAATTTTTTCATTTAAAACTTGTCTGTTTTTGAGCTCTCTGTCCGTATAAGCTTTCCACTTTTGGATATATTTAATAAATAGGCAGCTTTTTCTGTAGCTGTCAGCTTTCTTCTTTAAAAAGCTGAGTAGGTTTTGCTTCGTCGTTGCCAATCGTAAGTTTGTAAACGCACGATAGAGTCTAAACTTTTTGATCTTTCGGAGTTGCTTCTGATAGTCTCTGTTCATACATAAAATCTTGAAGCAGCTTTGTTTCTTAATATATTGTTGTAATACTAAGTAGTTATCTTGTTCTTTCCGGATCGAAGCTTTATATTTTCGCCTCCAAACTTTAAAATATAGTTTTACCAAGAAATTTGATGCTTCCTCGTTATCTGCGGCTTGACATGCAAAGTGCCAAAATATAAAAATCTTCTTTTGAAGCATTTTCAGGCGTCTCTCCAGATGCTTTCTCACTACAATTCTGCAAAATTTCCGCCTAAAAGCTCTTCTTTTAAACTTCTGAAAGAACTTCGCAAGATATCTTTTGGATGCCTGCTGAAAATACTTTCGAATTCTTTCTCTTTGAATAGAATGCGCTTTCAATGCCAGAAAGAATTTGGAGGCTACTTGTGCGTTCCTCCAATCTATGACGGAAGAAATCAGAGACTTTCTTTGTTTTTTTTCCTTGTAATAGCGTTTCCATGGCTGAAAGCAGAGATTTTTTAGCTTCAAGTTCCTGTAATTTTCGATTGAAATGGCTTTTTCTTTCTTCCTCTGGGTGTAGTTTTTCAGTATTCGAAAAACAAGATTTTTTCGGAGATATGTACGTGAGAATTCTACGGCTTTGAAGAACTTTCGTGCGAGCGAGTGATAATAATGCTGAAGGCAAACAACAGTCAGTCTCCTTCGACGCTTCTTCTCTAAGGCGTTCAACTGCAATGCTTTAAAGCATTTGGAAATATCTGAATAGTAACTCGGCATTCGAATTAAGTTGGCCACTTCAAAATTCGAATTAATTCATTTGATAACAATAAACGGATTCAAATTTTTAAATGAATCAAGTGATTTGGGTCATTGTGATAACTATTTCTTTCTTTACATTAAAAAGTTTATGAAAATGTTTTTGTCCGATTCCTCCATTAGTTAACCTTCTTAGCGTAGAAACCTTAATGAGATTCTGAACTTTCATAAGTTTTCTATAGTTTTAAATAAGATTCGAAACTTAGAGCAATCAAGAAGATTGCTGACTCAAGGTTTAAAAAAATGGTATCCGTATTATATTTGATTCATTTCTAATTGGTTTATCGGAGTAGCAGCTATGTTACACCTACTTTTTCTTTTTTGGTTGCTGCTATCAAATGGTCGATTTGATTAGGTCCGAGTAATTTAGTTTCATGTATTGTTGTAGTATATATCTTATCTTTCTAAAGAATTGGGATTGAGTGTACTTTTTTTTGGTAAGAAATGAACAACAATAGGCTTAAATTAATTTTTTATAATGGAGGTAGCTTATGGAACCCAATTTCTGATTCAAGTTCCTTCATGGCAGCCAAGCATTTCTCGTCATCCCATGGAAGCGCAGCCAATTGGACGCCAACAGGCAATCCTTCGGCTCCTTGCATGGTTCTCACTGCTAAGGGATAGAATCGATCTTTTGGGGATCCACAGGTTGTATAGTCTTCTTCTTCCTTTGTCACTTGGGTCACTGGCACAGTTCCAGCGGGCATGTTCAGCACATTGAAGATCATTGTGTATGACGCGCTAATAACAAGATTATTCGCGTCACCATGTCGGAAAGCTGGCAGTGCGAGTCCAGGGGTCAAAATTACGTCTATTTTATTCTTATTCCACCAATCATAGACAGAGTTCTGAGTTGCTATCATATTATCCACGATTTCAAAAAGAGCTGGAACAGTTTTTTCGCCGGAGACACCCAAGAACTTCGATGCTCGAACATCTCCGAATCGTCGTAGGAGTGCTGCGAGAGGCTTCTTGACCCAGGATGGGATGCTCGAAAATTGTTTTTGCATGACCATCTCCTTTATCAAAGGCTCGCCTTTGAGAATTTCGTCGACTCTTTTTAGTCCAGCATCAGATGACATGATAGCTGCATATGTAAGCACTAGTTTTTCAAAATGAGGAAATTGGTCAACTTGGAACACATCATGTCCTCTCTTTTTGAATGCAGCAACGGCTTCATTCACAGCTCGTAGGTGTGCTTTACTTACAGGGAATAGCTCATCATTTATGAAATAAGCAATTCTGAGTTTGTTTTGCTTAGTGTCCAGTAATTCTTGTCGAAGCGGGATATAAGGTCTTTCTGGCTCATAGATTCGGAGATCGGGATGAATTAAAGCCTTAGTCATGAGAATGACATCATCGACAGTACGAGCTATAGGACCAAAGCAAGGTTTCACTAGCGAAAGCTTCGCTCTGACGGTTTTTGTAACAACGATGTGACCACTGTTGCAGACCCTTCCATTAGTGGGCTTAAAACCATACAGTCCACAAAATAATGACGGAATTCTTGTGCTCCCTCCACCATCCGAAGCAAGTCCGATAGGAGATCCTCTTGCGGCTATCAGTCCAGCTTCTCCACCTGAGCTTCCTCCAGCAGACCTTTCAGGATTCCAAGGGTTTTTGGATCTTCCATAGATATGATTGACGCTCTCTATAGTGTTTAATAATTGAGGTATATTGGTAGTAACAAAGGGTATCGCTCCATTTTTCTTCAAGAGCGTGATGACAACGGAATCTTCAGCTGCAGGCTTGTTCATCAAAGCAATTACACCATAGGTTGAATCCAGCCCTTTCGTTTGAAATACCTCTTTCAAAGAGATAGGAATTCCAAATAAAGGTGGTAGCTCAGCAGGATTCTCAGTTTTCGCTCTAATTTTATCACATTCTCTTGCTTCTTGGAGCGCTTCTTCGAACCTAGTCTCACAAATGAGCTCAAGATCTCTACCAATAGTTCGCGCTCGTTCGTAGTATGAGACGAGGATCTGCTCAGATGTGATTTTTTTGTTATTAAGCAATTCAATAAGTTTGGTAACAGGAGATTCCAAGATTATCTTTTTTAGATCTGGGTTGATGTTTATGGGAGGTAGTGGTTTACTCAGGATCGCGTCTCTCTCTACACGCTTCTTTCTCGCTAAGTCCAGCATTGTCTTCTTTTTTCGAGTAGCTGCGATTCCACCAGCAAGCCGATAAGCTATGAAGAGACCGACCAGAGTTCCCAAAACCAGTAGTTTGTTCTCTACTAATTTTGAGGGAATCAGCCCTATGATCGCTTTTCTGAGAGAATTCATGTTACTAAAGATCTGAATAATATAATTATAGATAGCGTGGAAAATCAAAATTCGATAAAAATAATGCAAATACCTTGCTGAATATCTTGAATCAACATAATTAAAACCTTCTTATGTCGGTGGGAGCTTCAGAAAGATGAACAAAGAATATAGCACTGCATATTGACCTAGTGTTGGAATAGACAGCTTATCAACTAAGTCACATAAAGTGAACCCTCTATCAACGGTTCACATGGAAGTGTTCTATAGTTAAGACTGCTTGGCAGGACTTTTTATCTACTACAGTCATGCCATTTATCGAATAGACCTTAGGTAATATATTTGCCCACTCCGATCCTCAATAATATCTAAGCAAATAAAAATATGCTTAGCTTAATGATTCGATACATTTCAAAAAGTTTAAAGTAAAAGACAAAAGCCAGCCACGGGGGCGACTGGAACTGATTTCTATTTGCTTCCACGTTCATATCTCACTTAAACCAATCTAACCAATTTTGATATGATTTTAACTTGCGCGTTTTGGAGGAAATTGTTTTAAAGTTCTGTGATATAAATAGAAGAGATTGATTGTAGTGCTTCTGATAATCTTCAATTTAAATTTGATACTCTAACGATTCTGGTTATCTTTCGCAGAGATTGTCTGCCAGTTTTGTTGTTGTTGTGGCATTCTTATATGAATTTGAAATTAATTTCGATTTTTTATTCAGGTATTAAGCAAATTAATTACAAACTAAACAAACTGAATTTTAGATACGTTGCTTTTTCATATTCCATCACTCGCTAAAGATTATTTTTCGAAAACATGAATGTTTCTAGCCTATAGAAGCTAAAATAAACTAAAAGGTTTCGAAGAATGATAAAATCTCTCCAGAGACGCTGTAGTTATATAATTACTGTTTGCTCTTCAGAGATCTCATTTCAATTTTTTTCATTTTCGAATCAACTTGACAAATTTCCAAATTGATGAGTACCATTTGAGTTCTTTCTCTTTTTTGGGAAACTTTCCCTGATTAAGCAGTCTAGATTGTAGACTAAACATCTATTGTTTCAAGGTGAACCTGGTAAAGTCACACTACTATTGAATCTCAAAGACAAAATGCTAAATTCCTCTAGAGAGAAAATTAAAAAAACTTTAACACCTTCATTTTCTTTACTCTTGTATTAACCATCGTCACAACTAAACACTTCTTCATCATCACCACTTAGATTTTAAATTCGCATGTTGCGCTTAATTTGAAAAATCCCTGAAAAAATTATCTTCATAGGGGCAACCACGGCGACATAAAATTTCAATTTGAAAAGATTTAGTCATCAAGAATTTACAAATATAATATCTTTAAAAGAATTTTTTCAAAGGAATTTGTTATCCTGCAATTTGCAATGCAAGGAAATAAACCTATGATGTTCAATCCGGGTATGCCCGGCATGGGATTTAATAAGATGAATCAGCAGGTGGAACAGATGCCAGCCCATATCCAAATTCTCTTCACAGCAAGGCCTCCACTGCCTCAATTAAAACCTCCTCACAAAGGAAAATGCAGAAAATTGGATCCAATCTTCAGCAAATACATAGACTACACGAAAAAGCTCGAAGAATACACTGAAAAGTATCCTGAGATCGAATATGAACCTCCGCTCAGCAAACGAGAGCAGATTAAGGCTGAACGAAAAAAGAAGCTTGAGGAGCATAAAGAAAAAATCAATGAACTTGCAAAAGATTGTATACAAACATTGACAACGTTGCACTTGCTCACATATATTTTTTATCTTAGGGGATCCGAACCAAGATCCAAAGGCTCAAGGCGACCCACTTAAGACATTATTTGTAGCTCGTTTAAATTACAAAACTACTGAGGAAACTCTTCAAAAAGAGTTTGGAATATATGGCCCTATCAAGAATATCAGAATTGTCAGAAGCACTGTCGACGACAAACCAAAAGGCTATGCTTTTATTGAATATGAGCACAAAGATGATTTCAAAAGTTATAAAACAAATAGATTTTTCTCTAATCTGTTATTTGAAAAAATTTAGCTGCTTACAAACAATCTGATGGGAAAAAGATCGATGGGAAGCGAGTAGTAGTTGACTTCGAAAGAGGGAGAGCCCGCAAAGACTGGCGACCAAGAAGGCTTGGAGGAGGTGTTGGCGACTCCCGACCAGATCGGGAGAAAGGTGAGCTAAAGAGGAAGTAAGTATTGGATACATCTCACAGTCTTCTTTTATTTTATTCCTCCCATTCTTGGTTTCTTAGAGCTTTTTCTAGATTCTCTCATTCTCTTTGTTTTCTCTGTCTATTTATCTCTCTCTTCTCTTCTCTCTGTCAATCGTCACTCCCAAGATTACCTGTAAGTCTCAATGACCTTGAGGTCTGAAGGTAAGCTTACAGTGAATGAATCGAGTCTAAAAAATCGCTTTTGTCAGTTCTCAGTGTGTGTGTGCTTGCTATTTCTTAATTGGTGAACAGCTAACTAACGCAATTTATTTGTAATTAGAGAAGCGGCGCAGCGTGCAGAGAGGTAAGAGCTTTTCCCTCGCTCTTCGAACTAATATATACGCAGGAAACGCTCCAGGTCGAGATCAGAAGAAAGAAGAAGGAATAGAACTCGAGATGATCACAGAGATTTCCGTGGTGATCGTGGCGGGCGTTCAGGCGGACGTGATTTTGGTGGCAGAGACCGCGGTGGATATGACCGAGGTCATGGTAGGCCATTCGACCGTGGAGATAGGGGAGGAGATCGAGGAGATAGAGGAGGCCGAGATTTCGGCAGATCAGATAGGTTTGACAGAGACAGGTCTGACCGAGACAGGTTTGACCGAGACAGATCAGACAGGGATAGAAGAGATGAGCGCAGCAGAGATGATCGAGGCTACAGAGGAGAGGAACGTGGAGGAGGAAGACCTGATGATAGGGGATCTCGGTATGAAAAATCCCGAGACGAACGAAGAGACGAAGATAGATACGAGAAGAAGAGAAGAGACAGAGGTGTGTTTCTTCTTGAGAGGACCGCTTGATACATTTTACTTCTCTAAACGATTATTTAGATCAAGAGACCAGCCGAAACCAGCCAACCGAAAGAGGATCTGAGAGAGAAGCTCGCGAAGATGATCATAAGAAGGAGAAGAAAGAAAAAAAAGATAAAAAGGAGAAAAAGGAAAAGAAAGACAAAAAGGAAAAAAAAGAGAAGAAGGAAAAGAAGAGCAAGTAATTCCTAATCAATAATTTGTTGGTCTAAACAAATAATTTCAACTCAGGCGAGATAGAGAAGGAGGTGATTCAAAGTAAATTCGATTACCATTTTGATTCTCAAAAAGCTTAATTCCTAATACAATCATAGGATGAATGTCGAAGATTCTTAAACTCAACACCTGCTCTCAGAATGATATGAGAATTATGAAAATGATTTCGTTTATTAGTGTGTAATTCCTATCTTTAAGATCAGCATTTGATTAGAAACTCTAACTTTTCACAGAACATACTATGATTGTTTGGCACCACATCTAACTAACACATTATTCCTAAAATAGCAGCACTGTAGTCGTTGAGACAATCAAATATTATTTTCATTTAACAAAATTTCAAACAAAAACGAAACTCTCTGGTTTACATTCCAGTGAATTAAGCGAGTGAAATGCAGACGCTTGTAGACAAGAAAGAGTTAATGCTTATATCAAGAAGTAGAAGGCTCTCAATATCGTTTTAGTTGATGAAAATTTATTTTTATTGTAAGTTAAATAGATTTTAGATTTTGCATAACATGGAGGGACATAGTCTACCCTTTATTTACTTCGATGAGAACTTTGCATGGAATAGCTTTTATTCTCATTACTCAGAGGCGTTCAAGCTCCAGAGCGTCACAGTCGAGATTTCAGAAGGAGTCACCAATACGTTGGAGTCCGTGAGGCTTGAATGCCATCCATCAGACAGCAGTGCTTTCGCAAATCTAAATGATGAAACTGAACTCCATAAAAGACCCTATCTCTACGTTTATGTTCTTCCAATTGGCGATGTGAAGTACTATATGGACGTAGTCAAACAAGCGCTAGAGACATGGATCCAGGCACGTGAAAAACACAGTGAGTGGCTGATTATTCACACTTCAGCAGCTCCTTTTGAGAGTGAAGAAGATTTTGTATATCATCTTTACACCTTCAGCACTCTAATCTTCATGTTCTTTTTCAAATAGAAAAACTACAAAAATCTGTTCGATAAAATTGAGACAGATTTGAAAAATTACGTAGGACCTGGAAAATCGGATTTGAAAAGATTGCGACCCTGCTACTATTTCGATAAGAAGGTTCACATTTTCTTTTCTTCACAAGTGAACTAACTCTTTCTGTAAACTAGATGTCCAACGGAGAAAAGTTGAAAACGGAGTACCAAAAAGGACTTGCAAAATCCTTGAATCGATTGCTCGGCATGAGCATTTCATCGAGGATAAAAATGGTTGATGAGAAAGTGACTCACAACTATGAAAACAAGTAAGGACTAGGAGGATTTTAAACCTTAAATTATTTGATTGTTGTTACTCAGGGCGAATGATAAATGGGATTATCTTAAGTTTTTCAGTTTGAAGGAAAACCTTGCAGTTGTGTTCAATAGCATTGGGCTTTACGAAGAAGCATTGCAAAAATACGAAGAGCTTCGTAACTTATACTATGAATGCGTCCTTATCAACCCGGCTAAATTAAGTAATTCTCACTACTTACCGTTCTTGTGTTCACATCAGCTTCTTCATGACTACCTATAGGATTTAAGAGCGAAAAATTCTTCTGGACAAAAGAAAATATTAATCCTATCCTCTCCAAACTCTATCCGTCTGAGCAGATGAGAGTGAAGATACATAACAATGACATTACAGAATTTAACTTCCTGCAATATGTGTTTTCGCAGCAAGCCTATTTCATGATGAAAGTTGGAATGATCAAAGAGGTGCTTGAGCGAGCAAAAAATTTCTTCCCAAACGTTTTTCAGAGATTGGCCAAAGAGATCGACAATCAAAGCGACCGTGTACAATACATGAAATTCTGCCCCGTGTTTACTTACCACGGTGTAATGTCGTTACTTGAAGCTCTGGGACTGAGAGGTGAAATGTTAGAGAGAGCAGATATGCAAAAAGACCTCTGTCTGCAGGTGGCTTCTGTTCGGAATTATGCATTAGGACATCTTGAAAGTTTCCTCTCGGGAAGATTTGAGGTTCCAAGCGCCGATTTTAAAGTATTCCTTGCTCTGGTGCGATAGGTGTTTCACTGTTTATAGTTTATTAGGCTAAAGCAAGAGATCAGCAATTTCTTCGACAACTTGAAGCAAAAAAATTTTGAAAAGATCAATTTGAAAACCGATGTCATTGAAGATGAATTCTTCAGCGGAGTTACAGACCGTGAACTAACAGAAAGTTTGAAATCACCTCTCTCACTGGTCAAATATATCCAGAGCCAGCTCTTATCACTGATTGAGTTCTGTAAGAAAGCCGGGCTGCAGAAACTCGAAAGAGTGAAATATATAGACTACTTAAAATTTTCCAACTACTTCCAAATGTACGGTTGCTTGATTTGCGTGATTATCTGATTGAATGGATAGGCTCGTGATGACGAATACCGAAGAAATGTATCTAGCTGCCAAAGACCTAGAATCTCTCGGTTTCCGTCAAATGTCCTGTGCGCTAAAACTAATGATCCTACAATATCGTATTATGAATAAAGAATACACATCATGCTTGCATGTTTTCCTCAGCCTTTTGAAGGAACTTGAAGATATTGCAGTGATTGAAGAGTATTTTAAGGTAAGTTCCTTTTTATATTCTTCCCGGTGGTAATCTAAATATTATGTTATTTCATTCATTTCAGATCATGGCGGATTATCTCAATGAGCAAATGAAACCCGTTGAATTGAGACTGTTCAACGAGATCAGTATCGAAGAATTAAATTTGACTGTCGATCCAAAAAAGACGGAATTTACAATTGATTTGCAGTTCTTAAATGAATTCGCGATACCTTTGTATGATGTAGAGATCGAAATTATTTTCGGTCCTCAAGGACTGATTAAAGATTCAGAAGGAGAATATAAAAAACAATATTGGGTTCAAAAAAAGAATATTGCCAAACTTGACACAAAGCAATCGATTTCTTTAAAAAGCCAAGTTGAAGGATCCTACACACTGAAAAAAATTCGCTTGAATATATTCAAGTATAGCATCAAACTGACTATCCCCAAGAAAGCTAAGGATATGGCGTTGGATCTAATGGTACAAATATATTTCACGGTTTTTAATAATATTTCGCCTCATCCTTAGGAGAATCAGAACCTTAATTTCGAATTCGTTTCAGCTCAAGCTTTAAATAAAGTTGCAGAGGACACTCTAGTAGCTGGGCTCAGAAACTATATCGTCCTTACTCAAAATGTAGGGTTTAGTTTTGAGAAACTTCAACTCAAAGTAACAAGTCAAAAAAAGGAGGTACACTTCATCAAGCTATTCAAATTCTTTATTGATAAAATAATACAGGATAAATATGAATCTGGTCCTTTCTTTACTTATAAAGAGGGCTCGTTGCAGATCAAAGGAACAACTACAATCTCATGGCCAGAAGGAGATGATAAATTTACTATTTCTTGCAGTCCAAACAGCGGAGCTTTTGATCAGCTTGCGATATGTCTGGTTACAACACCGATATTTACTGAGAAGGAAAATAGATTCGAGGATCGAAATTTTATTTTAGAATATGAATTCTTTGGCGCAGATGGAAAATCTCTCAATAGACCCATCAAGATTTCTGTGAATATTCCAATTCAGCCTCTGCTCACACTAACTTCTAAATGCGTCAATGTCGAGTTTGCTCCTTTGTTGCAATTCCAATTCGTGAATGAGACCTCTGTGAAATATGAAGCCACTCAAATAATTATAGCAAGTCTGCCTCCTCCTCTTTCAAATTTAATAGTTTGTCTCATTTAGGCGAAAACATTCTAAAAGAGCCTCTTGTATTCGAGCCCTTCGAGAAAGTATCATTAGCCATTGATTCAAGCCAATGTACTACATCTCTCTTCTTATAATGCTTTAAGATTTGTTACTTATGACAAAAAGGTGATCAAGAATCTCTCAAAATACACTGTGAACTCAATAAATTCGATTCTCTAAAGTATGTTATATTTGGCTTTATCTGCTTCACCGTTCTTTGCAATAACTCTGAAAGGTCAAGCATCGAGGGTGTCAAAAAGGAAATCCTAGAAACCTATGAACCAGAAAAAACTGAACTCCACTATGTCCTCTCAAATCCAATGAAAGAAGAAGAGAAGATATGCCTTATCAGCTGGGATGTTCCCAAGCAACTAACCTACCTCAAGCCTACAACAATTACAATCCAAATAAAATATCTGAAGGAATTCTGGAAATCCGATGAGTACTACGAATACCAAATCTACGATGAAAATAGGTGTTTTATCATCTCTGGCAAAACCAAGAACAAACTCGAGAATACGATGGACAACTCTCACACAATCTCCTTGAGATTAATTCCACTAGAACTCGGAGAGCTCCCGTTACCGAAAGTGGTTCTGAATCGCATGATACGTCCTTTGGAAGAAAAGAAAGCTATAAAGCGAAACCTCAAGATCGAAGTTGAAGATAGTCCAGGACTGGGCGACGTGAATACCCTTCCTGAAAGTAAATGTGAGCTTAGGTACACTTATAGCGAGAAGGTTATTGTGTTCAATGAAGAGTATTCCCAAATCGAAAGTTTTTCTATCATTGGCTGAGCCTTCTGCAGTTTAATGGCTGAGCTATTCGCAGTTTATTTGATAAAATTTGCAATTTAGCTGAATTGTTGCTCATCATCTGCTTCTTTGGACAGACAGACTTCTTCAACTTATGAAAAAAGTATTAGATTGACCTCTAGGCTCATGTAAAATATTAGTTATCGTGGGTTGAATAGAAGCAAAAATAAATTGACCTTCTTTTAAAGAATGTAACTTTATTTCCATTAATAAGTGGTGGAATATTTTTGACTCGATCTATTACCCACAAAAGTGAGGTTATTACCTTAAAATACAAGACAGTGAAAAAACCACGGCAGAAACGACCTTTAGTAAGAGAAAGTTGCTCTCTTTAACTCAAAGCAAATTCCTTGCACCTTTGAGGACAGATCTTCAGAGTCCAAACTCAAACTCTTTTTCTCACCTAGCTATGACAACGTTCTTAACAATGCCTACAGAATCGACACAGACCCACTTGGTTTCTCCATCCAGCACTAAATTCACATCTTCGAAACAGGCCAAACTCTACAACTCCCTCGTCCTAACAAGGTGGGAAAGCGAACCACCGAAAATTTTCGGACACTGTGCATTGCAGTCCCCACGAGTTTAGGCGATCCCATTGCTCCAAGGGTCAATAAAAGGGATTCATTTAACTTGTTCATGATCAGAGCTAATAGTACCAGCCAACCGAATCATTACAACACACAGTCAACGATTAATTTTCATGTTTCAAAACAGTCAGAGCTGTTTGCAATTGCTGAACTATCTTGGTAGCGTTTCTCGCTTTGAATTCTGTCATATGGCCTGTCTCAGACGTCCGACTGCCTCAGGAAGAAAAGCAGCTTGCTAACTTAGCAAACCTTTTCTGCAATCCACAGGCTTTGTTATCAACAAAAAAACTCTCCATTCATCCAAAAACTTTGCTAATAAATAACAGACTTAAAGAGATCCTAGAATATTTGAGCAAGGTTAATAAAAGAAAACCTAAAGACATCCTAAAAGGACAAGAAAAATTCCAGAATATGGACCAGAGAGCACAGCACTTCCGGGAGTCTGCTTAGAGAACTGATCACTCTGCAATTTATGACGAGTCGATAGATGTGCAGGACTTCTATTTGTTGAGAACAAATTCCGAAATGATCAGTTTGTTAAAGTTAACTATGAAATTGGAAACCCCGAAGTTATGAAGTAGACCGATGAGTTTATAGAGGGTTTAAAACAGATGCTAAAGAAGAAGGATGAGCACTTAGATGATTATCTTAGCTGGCACAAATCTGAGCTGAGAAGTTTCACAACACAAAGTTAGGAGGATGCTCCAAAAAAAAAAAAGGACCAAAAACCTTTTTAAAAGGACCCAAGAAGCAGCCCGCACAAACAAACACTCATTGTAGAGAATTCCACTTACAAAAGAACGCAACCAGAAATCGCACTTGATGATTGAGGGCTGCATGCTATCGAAGAAAAAAGATAGTGAGTTGAAGGATACTGGATCGCAAGGTTTTTTCCTCACTGATACAGGATGATACAGGAATGATGAGAGGACACCAAAAAAAAGTAAGTAGTGCTACAGAGATAAGTTTTTTCAGAGAAGCTGGGTTCAATTAAATCAAAAATACAAATGATATCGACTACAAAACCCTTCGATACTTTCTATGGGAGCCAAGAGAAATTCAAATCAGATCAATGTAGCCCTGATTATGCGAAAAATAAGGGAGTAATAGCTCTTTTTGAAAATTACTCTCAGGAGCTGCTCAAAGAAACTAAAAACAAAGCAATCATGGGGAAGACCTATAGAACACGGTTTGGGGAATTATTAAGTGGCATAAGCCTCATGTACGAAAAAGAACTGGACACCCTTGATTCCAAACCTATTTCAGAGTTGCAAGTATTGGATTATAAGCCAGCAACAGTCTCTGCACATACCAAGGTTGCTCGTCGGAGACCCATGAAGAATAAAAGTATTGAGCGTAGATGCACAGATGCTTAGGGCTCGTTGATGTTTATTCGAGAACAATAACAGAAATCCTAATTCATACTCCGATCCTTCATTGGGGATCAAGCAGCAAATTTTGACGAATAAATTGATGCAACTTGTCCCCTGTAGATTGAGTAGATTTTAGATGAGGAAGAAGGGATGTTTGAGAAGAAAATTTTTCGAGATAATCTCCGACACTGAAGTAACTATCAATCATATGAATCATTCTACAGAGATCATTCTGAAAAGGAGAAATATATACATATCGACCATATACCCTACGCTCGCTCGCACAATAGACGTCAAATATTACAATTAACTATTCGAAACCTCTCCGTCTTATTTTACTAAAATAGTCAAATTAGCAAATAATTACGAATGTCTTTAGCTGTTCTGCTTCATTATTTCGTAACAAATCAAATGATTTTTTTCAAACAATTAATGTAGCATGTGTTCTTTACAGAAAAAAATTTTCATTGTTCCTGCTGCTTGGGAGATTATCATAAATATGATAGAAGCCAACCGAAATAATTCGTATTTTTTATTGACTATTAAGCAATAAATGGATGATTTATGATGCAAATTGCTGTGCAACAAGGTGACCATTACTTTCCAAATGTTGTAAACTCAATGAACCATTAAGATAATGCGATCGTCCAATTAAGAAACGGTGTCTTTCAAGGTGAACTCGATTTTATAAACAAAGAATCAGGAATTGGAGTTTTTCTATGGGATTCAGGAGAATTTTATTATGGTAATTGTGACAAAAATGCGTAAATTAAGACTCCTTTCCAGGGAGTTGGGTTGACGGAAGGATTGAGGGTGAAGGAATTGTTTACTTGAGAGATGGAGCACTACTATACGGAAATTTTAAAAACAATGCTCCTCATGGTCTCGGGGCTCTTGTAACCAAAGGAAATGAACATATTATCGGAGCCTGGAATCAAGGCAGACTTGATAGCAGATCTGTCATTCAACACAGCCGTGAGCATGTTTGGACCATAACAGATTTTACTCTTGGAACATTAACTCAGGAGATCGCAGAGTTGAAAGAAGCATCACGTCTTTCAGGTATGCACATTGCATCGGTCTCCTCTATCCTGTTCCAATTTTCTCATGAAAGATTATTTTTCAGTGCAAACAGTTCGAGCGATTCATAATTTACTTGAGAAACAAATGAGTCTTTTCCAATCTCCCCAAGTACCAATACCAAAGAGATATCATCTCATCATATTCGTTTATAGGGGTTCAAAGAAGGGCTTACTTATCTTTCCTTTAGCTCCCAGAAATGGTATCATGGTTTTGCGAGAGGAAGTTCTCCTGAAGGAATGGGAATCCTGACAAGTGGATCGTTATCAAATGAACGAGGACTATTTTTTGTATAGTTTTTTTTTTTTAGCAAATTGTTTCAACGCACGCTACAAAAATGATAGGGAGGAAAATTGAACGGAATTGGAAGGGTACTCTACGAAAATGGCGATGTCTATCATGGCAGCTTCCAAAGTGGTAGTCCAGATGGAGTAGGTCCGATATCTATCTGAAAACATCAGCAGAATATTAATCGTTTAATGCACAAAAAGGGTATAGGTACACAAGAGAAGAGAACCGCTGGAGTTATGCCACTTTTGAGAAAGGAAATCAACTGAAGTTGTTGGAATCAGGTGAAGGCGAACAGATTGAAAAATGTGGTACAGAGATGTTTCTGCCTTCTTGGAATAATTTATCGTTTCAAGCTTATCTTCAAAAGAAATTACGGATGGAGCTTCTTACCTTTCCCAGTATTGAACTAGATATCCCGCTTATTACTATTGATTTTCCATCACTTGGCATCTCAACTCAAATTCTCTATCATTCATTTTCTGAGAATGAGAGTAACTTTTTTATTTGCCATTCAAAAAATTGCATAAATTAAAATCGAATAGCGGAGAACGCCATTTCATCTGATGAATTGTCAGTGGAAGAAATCAGTGATGAAGTCAATTTAGAGGAAATTGCAAAAAATACTCAAAGTGATAAAGAATACAAAATGAGTTTTGGAGTTCCTGCTTCACAACAAGAAAATGCCCAGAGGAAAGACGAAGCTCATTATCAACATGTGAGCAGTTTAGAACGAGGACATGCTCAGCCCACCAGCGCGAATTCTCTTGGTGTGAACCAAAAAGTGATGCTCAACAAAATATTTGAGCTTTTGAACAGTTCGAATGACATGTCGTCGCATGAACTTGGAACCTCCTTTTCACGTGATTTGTCCTTTGTTGATCGAAGAAAAAATGCGAGTCCAGCCTTCATGGCTGATTTTTCGCCTCATGAGAGTGCTAACCTCAGCAATAAAAGCGCCCGAAGCTGGTCTCAAGTCGGAAAATCTTTCTCCATTACAGGTATTTCTCACTCAGACAGTTTTATACAATCCGAATGTTTCTAGACCGAGAGCACATACTATCAACAGAGGAAACTAAACTCAAGATAAAGCCAACGCCAAGGCCTCAACAGCGAGTACCTTATGCTTTTCTATTTTCTCGCAGTCATTTATTTATATATATATTCCAACTAGGAACTATACAAACCGCTTGAGCCGACATGTGAAATACTCGAGGGCAAGGTCTTTCGTACGAGCTCCAATTTGATAGAAAGCTTCGCAAAACCAACGAAATATAAAATAGCGAAACAAAGCCCGAGTAGAGTGAAAAAAAGCACATCTCCGGGTAATCTCCACGTCAAGGCAGCCGTTTCAATGGATTCTCAGAGCAAAGTTGCAATAATGGGGAACGCATCCAAGCATAGCTTCCAACCAATATCACCCCAAAAAACATTAGATGGTCCAATAGATCCTAATAAGAAAAAAACACGAAAAATGTTGCTGAGCACTTCTGGATTTGATGATATTCACAACTATGTTCATCTGTCAAAGGGCACAACAGAGTTTGACGAGATCGCAAAAAATTCCTCGAAATATATGCAGAAATTATACAGAGAACACTTGAAAACTCATAAATCGAGAGAACTTAAAAGTTTGACCGAGAAACCACAACCAAAACCCTCTCATAAACCTCAGGATTCATTTAAATCTCCACGAAAATTAGCGAAGATACTGAATCCTAATATTCAGAGCGTCGATCTGAATCAAGCACAACATAACATTTCGTCATCTCGCATTAGACAGAACAATCCGAGCGGGAGTTTCAGAAACACGACAGCCGGTCTCAAGTCCCGAGGCGAATATGATTTTCGTAAGCTTTCAATGCAGGTTGACGATCGGTCAATTAAATTCGAGGAATCACTTCGGTTATATGACGCTTCATTCCTGGATATGCAATTAGGGAATTCAAGAAATAAATCACCTTTGGATGCGACCAGAAAGCAATCTACCTACCGTGATCGTGTTAAACAATACTCAGAAGGAGTACGGAAGAAAATCTCTGTGTTAAATGCGTCAAAAGGAATCGAAGAGTCTTTTGTCCCTCGTGAAGAAGCGGGAATCAAGATCCGTGCTGAGAAACCGAAACAAGCTCCTATGCAGCGACTAAGAGCAGAGCAGCCAAAGTCACAGAAGATAGAACCCAAAAAACTTCAACTCGAAACTCAAGCGCTTAAACCTGATGTTCAAGCAATCAAGCCTGAAGTTCACATACTAGAACTGGAGACTCACACATTGAAGCAAGAGATTAAAAAGCCCATGCGAATAACATATACAGAAACGCTGAGTGAAAAGCAGAAACCAAGTCCGCGCAGAGTTGACAAACCTCTGAAAGATACGAAAAATACGACTCCAACTAATAACGAAACCGTTTGCACACAATTCGTTTCGCGAGATCCAGTAAAGAAAGTACAATTATTGATTCCACAGAAACTTCTCACCAAATCTCCGGAACGAACAATAGTTCTCACAAGTTCAAATAGCTTTCGAGCGAATAGTTACTCTGAGGCGGTCGCCCAATCGGAAACAAAACTCCTGGAAAAATTTCCGACAGAAATGAAAGAGAGGAGGAGAGTTTCCATGAAAGTAGAAAGCTTTCTCCCTCAACAAATAACACCGAGCATGAAGAGCCCCAAGGAGCTACTTCTATCGATTGTGCAACCAGATTCAAATCCCTCTAGTTTCGCTTTTGAATCTCTGAGGAGAAAGAGCAATAACTCACAGCAACTTTTACCTTCTCCCAAAGAATCTCAAATTCAAGGTCCATGGAAAAATTTCAACAGATTCTTTGGAGATTTCGGCCTTGAACAGGATATGGTTACAAATTTGACTCAAAAGAGCCCGCGCTCTGAATCGCAAAATCAGTCACTCCACAAAACGATAACTCCTCGCTCAAGGGACACCTCTCAACACATAGAAAATCGGAGTATAAATGCTGTTTCTGAAATTAAAGAGGATGAGAAAATTCTTGAAATGTCTCAGAGGATCCTAGAAAATAGAAAAGAGAGCCCGAAAGAAAAATTTATTTTAGACACTTCGCAGAAACAGCAACAAGGAAATATTGTTCGAGCAAAATCGCCGAGGAATTATTTCTTTGAAAACCGTATAACTAAGTCTCCGACATCCTCATTGCATCAGCCAAGCGACGATGATCATAAACTTGCTAAGCAAGTCGAGAACACAAAAAATCCCCTTTGGCAAGCGTTTTGGCAAAAGCGAAGCCATCGGTTACGAGAAGTGGTGTTCCACAATTCTCCAGTAGCACAAACTTCTCTGCTTCTTGATTCGCGTGTTGCTAAAGAAACCAGAAATACATCAAATCCTCGACAAATACAATCTCATCGTGGTGATAAACTCCCACAAAATTATCTTCGAGCCGCTAACAAATCGACAAGTAAATCCCCCGACAATCGTTCTTCAATTATAGTTCATCAGCCCACTCAAAACAAACCTAAACCACCAAAACTGACATTGATGGAGCAAGTCCTTCCGGAAAGGATACGTGTTAACAAACAGCATCAGGCGAACAACATCACCAAGGAAGTCCACGATTCTCGCAGTTACGTAGCTATGAACAAAAGGAATCCACAAAATAGTCCCACGCAACAACTTATACATTTAGCCAACACAAAAAGTCCTATTTCTAGAAGGCAATCATCGACAATTCAAAATTCTAGAATCAATAGTAGAGGTATCGAAATGATGCGATTAACTCCAAAACATGAAAACTTGCCGAATAAAACGAAAGAAGGGACCCATGCAAATCAAGGAAAAAGAATAAGAAGAATGGATGTTAGCGGTAACCAACAGTTTGAATCTCATGGAGAAGTATCTTCAGCAAGAATCGAGGCAATGAACCTTGGAAGTGACGGAAACAGCGAATTAAATCAACCTATCATTACTCACGAGTACCTAGATTCTTACAGAGCGATCTTTGGAGGTGCTCCGAAGAAAGAAAGCTTCGAAGTGGAAGATTCACAGGCTGATCAGAGTCTTTCTCAAGAAGAAGAATTTCATCTTAATGATAGTTTAACAGGAGCAAACCAAAATAAAGCAAGCCAAAATGAGCTCGACGATCATAATCATGCGCTCAACGAAAGCGGTTTCTCTGTCCTAGGATCTTTGCATTATGTGCCAAAGTCAATATATATTGATAATCCTGGAGAAAATCTGCATCGGCTACCTCGAAATAAAATGTCGTTTTTGCCGGGTTCTGCCAAGGAAGAGCATGATCGGATTTTAAATATGTACAAACCAGATCTCCAGATCCGTGTGCAAAAGAAACACAAAGAATTAATGCAAGAATTACACAGAATGGAAGCTGAAGAGGCAAAAATAGAAGAAGACGAGAGAGATGGGAAGCTCATACTAAGTTTGCTTCAAGGGACATCATCAGCTTTAGACATTAGCAAAGAACCTGTTTATAAACTTTTATCATAATATATATTTTTTTTCAATCTATTGTCATTCACGCCGAGAGCATTTTTTGAATAGTCTCTCCAATTTGCTCCGGTTCTAAAGAGAGATTGATCGCAATCCATTTTTTTCAAAAAGAATGTAGAGTCTAAACGAAATCGATGCAACTGAAAGTAGAGATATTAGGAGTACAACTGTTAAATGTGTTCGCACAACCAGTCCGTAGCATACTCTTAGTTTGGAAAGATGAATATAAATTTGATGAACCCAAGTATGATTTGCCTTGTGTTAACTAAAGTTGCTTGGGACCCGTCCAATCAGCTTATTAATAAGAGAATCCGTTTTCTTTCTCAACATCAATTTCTTGACTAGTGATGATCGTGTTTTTACTGAGCAGGTTTTGAAATACCACTCCTAAAACTTAATAATATACACAATTTTGGCTGATTCTGTGAAAAATTACAGAAAAATAACGCTGTATTTTAAGCTAAATCTCAGAATTCCTAGAGAATATCGGGGTTTATTCTTGAAAGATTGGTCGAATGATGGATTTTCAAAAAGTCGAATGTATATCAGTACGAAGTTTTCAATTCTCAATATTCATTAAGTTGCCCCCGACTCCATCACTTGCTCTGTTCGAAGAATCATTGTTCTTATCCGATCCGAGTCCAATTCCACTCATACTGTCCCGTATCATTCGATCCGGTGAATCATAGTTCAGATTGCTCTTATTTCTATTTCCTAGAGCATCAAAATTTGAGGGCAATTCCTCATCCATTTTGTCATTGCTGTGATCTCTGTGTGAAAACTCATGGTGATGTTCTTGTATTGGTATATTGCTGAGTTGATTGAACGATTTTGAGGAAGCCTCGAGTTTTTCTTCAACCTTCTGTTCGGTTCTATCAGCCTCGCTTTTCACATAACTAATAGTCACTCCAGCATTTCCAATGTTTTGATTGGAGCTACGATCAGCCTGCTCGTCTTCTTTCACCGTAAATTGTTCAGAGCGAACATCATCTATAGCTTCCTCCTTCTTTTCCACAACAATTCCATGCACTTTTCTCATAAAATCGTTGTATTTGTTCTTTCTTTCAAGCAATTCATCCCATTCATCTTTTGGTATAATATCAGTCTTTTTCTGCTGTGTCTGTTTTTTCAGCTTTGTTTCATCCAAATAATACTTCTCATAAATGTCGTGCTTCTTTCCTCGGCTTCGAGGGGTTGTACTCGTCCTGTCTTTCTTGGGTCTCTTTTGTTTCTCTATCGTAATATCTGGCGGGTTATACCTTTGCATCTCAAGAAGTATTTTCTCTTTGAATTTCTCATCTTTGAGCAAAGACTTATCAAAGTCAGGCGGCAGATGGCTTTGAATGTCTTCAATAGAAAAGTTCTTGAGCATATCCGATGGTTTCATGGTATTCATTGTTTATTTGCTAATTTAAAGAAAAAATTGAGAGGCAAATTCTTAGCTATTTCTGAAAAATATGTAATACCGCTATAAATTCTATCTACTTAGAGTCTATACACAAATTAATTGGAAATCATATAATCGGCCTTTATATCTATTTACCTAGGAAATTAGCTATCTGCATGAAAAATCCTCGGCGTTTCTGACTCTTCTCATCTTGGTTACTGATGCGACTTATCACAGAGCCACGTCTTG
>ENA-UOTX01000051-UOTX01000051.1-compost-metagenome-genome-assembly--contig:-NODE-51-length-111291-cov-11.670581_pt1 | contig 111291 bp, 74 predicted proteins | sample MGYA00238143_ERZ746982 | MGnify/ENA primary metagenome ERZ746982 (study PRJEB28758, sample SAMN06268862) | compost metagenome | isolation source: single cell | place: USA: California, Emeryville, Joint... | reverse complement strand
AGAAACTTGAGAAAAGGAACAGCAAGATTTAAGCTTCTCCACTGGGAATTCGGTCGTGCTTTTCGTTTTATCAAGGGGACCCAAAAGATGAGTCCTGAAGGTGATGTTTTGGAAATTATTGACCGTATAGCGGATTTATGTAGTGGGGAAGACGAATAATCGGATAGGGATTATGTATAGCACTTGAAGTGGTTTATATTCCATACTCTTGAGGTAAAGTTGCACGCGAAAACTTTTTCATAGTTGAAGTTAATTACTCGACAATATTTTCGCTGAATTCTTTGCATAATGAAATCCAGAACTGGGTGCTATCACAAGGCGACTTTTAAGCTTTTCCATATATTGTTTAGAATATTAATGCTTTACGTACTTAGGCGGTATAATTAGATTTACTTTAGACTTACAATAGGAATTTTCTGAGATTGGCGATCTCTTAACTTGCTAGTTGTAGGCATCGTTAGACATTGTTAAATGAAAAATATCCAGTATTGCGAGTTGATGGAAAAGATGGAGAGCGGGAAGGAAAAAAAAAAAATTAGGAAGTATTGGAAGATGGAATCGTCTCATTCATTTTATGCCTCACGATAACTTCTTAAATTGAAGGACTTAACAGAAAGTTTACATATTTACTTTAAGGATATTTATCCTCCAAGAACTTAATGCAGCAAATTTAGTATTTACTGCTTAAAAAATTGTTTCATAGTGTTTCAATCAAAATATAGGATATTGCTAAGGGGAAAAAACTATTTCACCTTGAGAATCTATTTCAAAAAATTAAAGTGTCTTTAAGTAAAATGCTAACAAATAAAAAGAAAAGTAAAATACATGCCCTTAGTATTATTCATTAAAGAATGCATTGATGATTGATAGGAGACAATACAATCTGAAGTCTGCAATATTGATGTTTGTGGTGAGAATTAACGTGGGCCTAGAAATCAGCTCGCAGCACACAATAGCTCATCAGATGTATCGATCAGATAACGAAGTAAATACTCTTTATCTATAATATTTAATTAATTTTGAAATTGAAAATTAAAGATATTCCTAAAAGCAAAAATCGAGCTTATTTGTACTAACGGTTGCGGTTCAGTTTCGTATATAAACATTCTTGGGAATGAGTTTGTTTAATCGTATTGGTACGAATTCTGGCGTTTTCGGTAACAGGTCTAAGAAATAAATTGAAGCATAAAGAATTATATCGGATAAACAAACGTGGTGGTATCGGTATCAATTTCAGGTGATCTAAGCAATTAAAACAAATTATTAATCGCTGAAGAATAAACAGTTAATCATTTGATAACAATAAGTAAGAGATAAGATCCAATAGTTACTCTTAAAAAATATTCACAAAATGAAAATTCCGTTGCGTGATTCGAGCTATTATTTGTCATCAAAAAGTGATGTTGCGGGCTTTCTTTCTCAGCTAATCATATCAACTTAAAAATGGTTGTTAGTTTTTAAGTCTAACTTACCCAACGAATTAATAGTTTGGACAGTATAATGTTTGGAAACACAAAAAGGTAGGCAAGTGTCAGAATTCCTATTGATAAATTTTGTCAGCTATAATGATTGCTTTTGAGTCACTGAGAGAATACCTAAAAGGCTGCATGCATCTGTTTACATTCAATATTGATATCAATGCTTCTGTCAATATTTTTTTAGCCGGGAAAACCGATTCTAATTCTCAAAGCAATAGTCTCAACAGGAATAGAAAGATATGTAAGGTAGTCCCAAACTATATGAACAGAAATTATGACAACACGTTTCTCTGGAGAGCTCAAATTTCTAACTACCTTTCTTGCCGAATGTAATGTAAATATTTCCAAAATATCTTTAGCGGTATCATGTATTGCTCTTACTAAGAAGCCTAAGACACGAGAACCGTCATAGAAATTCTCTTGTTCGAAAGCAATACAATATTTACAGATGCTATAGCTCCTATTGCATATACGGTCTCCCTCTCTCGATATTAGGGCTCATCGATAAATGTAGTATTCTTTGATTTTCTGAGCGCCTTCCAACAAACATTGCTTTTCTAATAGTATTTGATTGAACTTATCAATTCTTGAAAAATTAATTTTAGTGAGTTTGTCTTGTCTGTTATAGGTTTCTTCAAAGATAACTTCCCAATGATATGAACTTAAAAAAAAATAAAAGAATTTTCTCTATCTCTTAATTTCTTTTATTATATTATGAAGATAAAAAATAAGGGAAGGCAATTTTGTTAGTAAATCAATGCTTTATATCTTGGGATGAGCTTATTTCTTGACTCCTCTGACATCAGCAGAGCTTCTATCAGCGAGTTGGGAGAGATCCGAAATCTTGTTGTCGACGGTTGTAGGACCGCCCTTGGTGTGAGTACCGGTGTAGGTGCTCTTATCATCATGGAATTTGACGGAATCAGCTTTGGTTCCGGTGAACACTGGGCCACCTTTTTCGATCATGATTTTCTTGACAGCATCCTCAGTGATACCTTTCTTGGTAGCAAACTGAGCAACGGCTTCTTCGAATTGCTTGAAGTTAATCTTTCTGACCGATGGATTGTTCTTCACCTTATTGAAGATCAGATCCACATCAGTGGTGGTGAGCTTCTTGTCAAGGAGACCAGTGTCCTTGGCGCATTTAGAGAATTGTCTGTTGTCCATGTCTTTCCCTCCAGCAGTGAAAGCGTGGTAGACGTCCTGGAGAGATCCGGTGCTTGTAGATTCTACCATTTGTTGTTCTGGCTTGGATTTTCTTTCAATAAAAAATGATTATAAATTGCGACGTGCCTTCAAGCTTAAGAATCGATTTAGAATTAAAAACCCTTTATATTGAAAAAAGAACGAATTAAAATTCGGAATTTTCTGAGTTCTCTGCGTTATTAAGTCATAAGGATAGAGAAAGCCCTACCGAAAAATTTGCAAACTAGTCTCTGTAGATTCCTGCTTAATCCCCCTTGTTGGATTTCGTTCCGCTAATAAGAGATTCTTAGATCTGCCGTTAGCTACGTTCCGTAAAATCTGCAATCTTAAATTACTTGCTTGCTAGCCTTCACAAGAGGCCTGATTATTTCTACAAAAGGCCAGGCTCATAATGAATATGTTAGAATACTCTTTCTAGTGTAAATGCTTTGTTTTGTTGCGTGTGTAGTAGATTCTACAAAATATTCGAAATCAACTAAGGACCAAGAAGACTTAGCTCCTCAAATTGCCATTTCCCAGCGGTAAAATTCACCGAATTCAAGACTTATGAGGACGCAAGCGCTTCCAGAATTGGATCTTGAAAATTTTTTTCTTTTCACTACACGTGCAAACGATTTGATAAAATTAACCAAAACAAATCAGTTTCACATTTATTCATAGTATCTTCTATTGAAACCTAAAATTGACCAAGAATTACTTGTTCCAAGATTTGTTGTTCATGAGAAGAAGTGAAAGGCATCGTTCCGCAATTGTTGCGGTGGATTTAAGGCCACTAATGCCTTTGGATTCGGAAGAACGAATTTTTTTAATTAATTAATTTAAAGTATCCATAATAAAAATAATGCTCTCTCAACCTCAGCAAAGTTCCATAACACCTTTTTAGCGAGGAAAAGTTACTACAACATAATAGAGGTTTAATATTACCTGCACAATCTAACCTCAATCCAAGTAGCTATCAAATTCAGGTATAAATGGCCCTCCTGACAATTTGTTAGCAAAGCCGCGAGATAATCACAGAACCAAGAATCTTTTTTCTTGTTCCAATAATGCAATATCTGATGATGACAATTCCAGGCCAGATTTTGGTACATCAATCCCTTATCCAAGATGAACCAGATTGTATTGCAAAACATTACCTGAATGAAAGACCACGGCTAGAGAGAGGCTAAGGAATCTTTAATGCCCGATGTTTGACTACTACTAATATTTATTGTTGTTTCTATTCTCAAAACTTTTTAATATTCCATTTTGGAAAGATCTCCAACTATAACAATATTTAGTGAAATATGTCCAATCAAGCAACAAGCCAAATGGCAAATATAATTAAAGTTAATGATAAGGAAACCAGCTTTTTGGAGCCTAAATATTGGTAGATCTCCGAGAGATTGACTCTTGCGAGATAAATGTTTGCCTTCGTTTCATCATAGGCTCCCTTGTCTTGAGATGCAAGAATCAAAGTAGTTTCGGAGGTAGTATCCAAAAAAGTGTTTTGATATCGTGGAATTGCATCTATAGCAAGGTTAGAATACGTAGTGAGCAGATCACCACTTTGTGAGAAGAGCCTCGCAGCCGTCGACCAGGATTGATCTGGCGTCTTGACAGCTTCGCAGATCATCAACTTTCCTTGGTTATCAAATGCAGTCTGTATTTGATGAGTGTGACCATCAGTTATGTCATATAATGTCGTGGTGGTCGTATTTTTACCAAATTTGCCGAGAACAGACAAGACTTTTGAAGGAGAAATTTGGGACTTTGTGATTAATGCAACCGAGTTATTAGTCAACGATGTGACTGAGAGGAATGAATAGCTGTAAATGCCATCTAAGGTGATGATATTGGACATGCTATTACTAACGATAGTTCCATCTGTCATGTTCACAGCAAATTCTCTAATATTTCCAGTCGACATGTGTGTGTAGACACATCGGAATATACTCGTATTAGACACATTTTCAGCGCACTCCCAGTGGCTGATCGAAGTGTATGCGCTCGAGTTGAGACTTTCAGTAAGAACTTTCGCGATGTAAGTGGTGGATTTGTCGGTTTGGTTAACCTTGGCGATATATCTTTCACTTATGTAGGGATATACGGTTTGGACCATCTGGAAACCAATATAGTAGGCCCAAGGATAATATTTGGCCCATTGAGTGTAGATCGAATACTCAGTCGTATTTGAAAATGACGTTACTGCATAAAGGGCGGGTGACGGACTGTCCCACATGAACTGATAGATGTAGAGCTGAGTCTTCAACCCGCTGAAGTCAGCTAAAGCAACGATGATTTCTCCTCTGTTATTCGAGACAATTGCGAAGCCGCCTAGATTGTAGTTGAAGCTGAGGACGGGAGTAGTATATCCTGAAGCAGCAGCGAGAGTCACGTTATCGACAATTATCATCTTTAGTTTGAAAGGAGAGGCTACGTAATTCTGGGTTTGAACTTGAATGAAAGCCCTCCGAGTAACGTCATTGGTCGCAAAAATATAATATTCGTTCTTTGCAGTGGCATCGGCTGCAGCTTGAATTTGGTTTGGAGTTTTGATAAATGCGGTAGTATCAAAAGTGACACACGAACAGATGTATACGAGCAAGGATCCAAGAATAGTAGTATAGATCATCATTTGAGTAACTGGAGTCTGATAGTTTAAATATCAATCGAAAGCAAGAAATGCTCAATTAAGTTATAAAGCACAATTAAAATCTTTAGTCTCAGAAGCAAGTGAGAGGTGGCTCTCAAAATTACCCTATTTTTAGAGTAAATCTTCAAACCTTTCAAGCCTTGCTTATTTGAGAACAAATGAATGGAAATCGTGATAAACTGGAAAGATTGATTCTTTTCGAGAGAAACTAACTAGGGTTTTGACGTTTTCAATGTATATTTTTCAGAAATAAGAAGGTAAACTCAGGAAGAAAATTTGAACAACAGAATACTTAAATTAATAGCTTTCCTCTACAATTATCCTGAGAAGGATTCCAACATAGTGCACAATATACAATTTCCTGTGCTAGAGCTATTTTCGTTTTTTTTCAGTAGCCCTGCTTGTATGTGATCATCATTTTTCTTTTTATTCTGAGAGATTTTTTCCCATCTAGTTGTAGTTTCTGCACTCACGCCAAATATCTTTTTGCTTCTTGGAATATGGTAATTGCATTTAGGATTTTTCTCTGTTTTGATAGTTTTATGGATGTTGTGGTCCAACCATATTACAATCTTATAACGTTTTTCGCTTCCCAATGGTTTCAACTGAGTCCATAGCATATTCTTTGATGCTGAGGTAAGATGGGCACATACTTTTGAATTTTTACACATTGACGAAGGCCGCAAGCATTTCCTCTGAATTAATGCAACAACTAGAATCAAAGTAAGCTAGCAACGCTGACTATTAACCAATTTTTCTTTGCTTTGCGAGAATATTATCCAAATTTTCATCATTCAGAAGATACAATTGGAGTCAACACAGAACAGGGCTACCTCATTAACAAATTTACCATCCTTCATTTTTTGAAATCTTTCCAAAATAAGGCTATACTTCGCCACATGTGGGCTCTAGCATCAAAAAAGATTACTCCATTTTCGGCCGAAAGATGGTGTGTTATTTTAGTATTCTCTCTTTCTTTATATCTTCACAAGGTGAATTAATCATAAGCTTTTGTAAAAATTATTCGTGTTTTTAAACATCAAAATAATATGATAACGAAACATATTCTGCTGGTTATGGCAGCATACCTGCTGGTAACTTGTTGTAGAGCAGAAAATAGTTTCGAGTTCGAGCTAGCTCCAAGCAAATCAATTTGTTTTAGCGAAAGTGCTCCAAAAGGAACGAAATTTCAAGGCTTTATCAGACAACTGGCTGGACAAATACGATCAGAGTTTCAAATCACAGCAAATGGACAGTATTCAATCATCACAAGCAGAAACCAACCTGAATACAATTTTAATTTTGTAAACATCCAAGATGGAGAACTAACTATCTGTTTTGAAAACCATGATTTCTATCTCAATCCCTATATGTTCTCCCTCAAATTCGGCTATGAACTCGAAGAAGTCTCAAAAGAAAACGTTGAGAGCTATATAAACGATGCTGAAAATCTATTGCGCAAGATCAAAAAAGAAACAGAGATGCTTGTTCGGACGTCAGAACTATCAATTGAATCAAAAGATTATATTCCTCTCTTGGTAGATTTGGGTGTTGTCATTCTGGTTGGCATAAGTGTAATTGCTTTGGGGCAGTGGATATACATTAGGCAAGTTCTGAAATCCAAGAAGGATAAGTAATGGATCTATGTATCAAAGATGTATATATTTGATGTCCAAAGTTCAAACAGTCTAGTTTCTTTGCAAAAAGGTATTTATACAAATTGGAACTGACGATGAGTAATTTCATTCGAAATTCCTCAACATCCTTTAAAGATTATGCATGGATAGTTAAGAGGGTCCAATCTTTCTGCAATCTTTCTTAAGAAATAAGTTCATTGTTAAATTCGATTTCAGCTCGGCTATGGACAAATCAAACCTTAATCACTAACAAAGAAAGAAAAAAAAATCATTTTTGCATCCCAAAAGATAAATTGGTAGAGACTCGCGGAAAGCTTTGATTACATTTATTTTTACAGACGCCACTTCATAATAAATTTTGTGCAAGCATACTCACACTCACCAATAAAGATTTTCATATACTTAGAGGTGGAGATTTTTGCGTCTATTTTTCAGTATAGGCGGGATATGTCTTGGAATAAGATTTTTCACTGAGCTTGTAGAACCAAACTGAAATACTTAATGGCTGCTGCTTGTTCAAAAATTATACAATGGAGCAAGTTTAGAAGACCATTCAATTTCGTTTTCTCACATTAAATAAATTGGATGCTCTTTCTCAAAACTCCAACTCATCAATATCAAAATAAACTTCATTCTCAGTAACCTAGTTTGCAACAACAAAACTTAACTCTGCTGATTCTATCTCCGACAATTAAGTACTAGTCAAAGATATCTCTCAGAGTGTGACCATAGTAATGTGTTATTTCTGACTATAAATGATTTTTTTTATCATGGACTTTTCACTGGTATGGAATTGTTGTGACAATCTCGATATACTTTTAGTCCTCTTATAATGTTACTTATAATAATACCCTATATAGTTGGTATTATTATGATTATTATTAATGAAATGAGTTGGCTCTTATGACACAAAAAGTTAGAGTATTTCTTGCGATGCTTCGTTTGAAGGAGCGAAATATTGATATTTTTGAGCTGGAGCGATGGCTTTACAGTCTGAAAGCATTGGATTTGAGATGAAACCGTAAATATACTCTTCGTCTGGGCTTGGGAGAACGCATATAGGCCCATGATCATCGCAATGGTCTCCATCTGGATGTTGCAATCTTCCATTGACAATGTAATCAACGTGACCATCATGCATAATAGCTGGGTGTCCGCAATAAGCATCATGAATATGCCTCAAGTTTTTATCATTCTCATTGGCGCACATGTAATGCTCCTTATTGATACACTTGTCTTCGCCGAAAAGGCTCTTGCTACAGGATAATTCCGGGAAATAGTCTTCTTGGGGCAGCATTTTTGGAGAAGCCAAGAAGTTCTCTTCATCAAATATGCTTTGCGGTTCAATGTTATGGTTCTGGGAGAAGACTGTACTCGAATTCCAATCATGACAGCCAGAGTGAATTGAATGTTTTTCTTCACATAATTTGCGACACCCAGAAGGATTTGTAAAATCGTTTTCGATCTGCTTGATGGTAAGTTCTCCGCTCGGTTTGCAGCGATTGAGCATACGATCATACAAATAATAGATCTCCCCTTGATATCGGATAAGTATGCTTAATGACTTTGCCTTGACATTGAAATTTGGATAGTCTATCAATGATGGACGGTCTCGAATAGGTGAACCAAGTAGAGGAGTCAGTGGAAGCAGTCTAGAGTCAGATTCGCATTCAGCTTTGTTTAAGTTCGCACAAGGAGAACTTGGAAATAGTTCAAAGTTGTCTTTTGACAAAGAAACTTGCTCATGTTCAGGTTTCGAACAATGCCTCATTAATTCTTGCAATTCATCATTCTCAAACTTAAAGTCAATGCCGGGAGATGTAATCGTCTGCGAGTTGTCTACAAAGATGTATTTCATGAGGTCCGGTTCCGGGAAAATATCGTCTTTTTTTAGGTGCTGCTCATCCACTTCGGCTTTCGCATTGAGGCCATAATTCAAGTGTTCAAACTCAGGTTCGACTTTTGTGTGTATGAAACTATTGTGACCATCAGAGCTTTGGCACTCGTAGTCAGAATCTTTCACCACAATCATTAATTCTTCTTCATGCTCTTGCATATGCTTGCGTAGGCTCGAACGATAGAGATAAACTTTCCCGCACACACCGCAGCTGTATTTTTCACGAGTGTCCTATTCGATAAGTGCTCATCTTATCTGCCTCTTAATTAATAAAAAACTTACTCCTTTATCGTGGACATGCATGTGCTGCCTGAGGTTTGAAGCAGTCGAAAACTTCTTGTGACAGAGATGACATTCATATTTTTTGTCTCCGGCATGCACCCTCTCATGGCGCCTAAGGTTTGAAATCTTAAAAACAGGTAAGAACTTGAGAATTTTATCTTCATGGTACCTGAGTGAATTCTTTTCCACATAAGCTACAGCTGTAGGGCTTGGATCCGGTATGAGTCCTTTCGTGCTTTTGCTTAGAGGAATATTGAGTGAAGCTTTTCCCGCAGCCTGGGTATTGGCTAGTAGTGCATTAAGACTTGTAGTTAAATTATGGGTTACCACTTGTAAGGCTTCTCTCCCTTATGAATTCTCATATGTTCCTTGAGTGACTTTCTGGCTTTGAAAGCCTTACCGCAGTCTGGAAAAGTGCATTTAAACTGATAGTCGTCCATCAAGATTCAAAGTTGCAAGAAAGGGTGATTCCAAAAAAATTTTTTTCAGTTTGATTATTAATTAGACGCTGCTGAATACTTTTGCATCCAAAAATACAGGATTCACTCCTTAATGTATATTTTTCTATTATATACGCATTAAATTATAAATAGTCTACTTGAGAACGTTATTTTGTGATTAGAGCATAAATTGCAAATCAGCAAATAAGCGAACTATTTCTTCAAGTACAGCACGGACTTATTAGATAGACTATATATTGGTTCAATGCGCTTCTTCTGAGATCCTTCTTAGAAGTATTAAGAGATTTTTTGTGAGAAATAAAGATGCGATGAAGATTTTTCTTAATTTGAAGTTTTTCAAAAAAGGATACATATTATACCGCTGCTCTGAATGAATGTAACGTAACATACTTAAAGAGCAACAAATTAGATCTGAAATATCGCTGTCGGCGTAGATTGAGTATTTCAAGAGTCATAGGCAAAGGCGATGTAATCCTCCGACCTCAGTTGAGGTTTGGCTGACAGAAGGTCCTGAAAATGAATCTTTGATCGTCAATGATGCACTCTGACCACCAGATTCGGAGATTCAGGATCCTCAAGAATCCTATCTTAAGCCATACTAGCCAGTTAAAATAGTTTTAAATCATGGTTGCTATTGATTTCCTAAATTAAGGTCATTAAATTCAATACAAGGTCAGTGTATTGACAGTGATTCCTTCATTTGACGTTTAAACATTTTAAATTTGAACAGGTAATCACCTACTGAAGGCTTGGAACTTAACCTTAGTGGTCCACTCTGAAAATCTGCTCTTCAGAATTTGAATGAGAATTAACGAACGTCAGATATGACCATCTCCTCTCGAAGACTTTTTCAAGCATAAAATTTATTTTAGCATCTGTCATTGTGTTTAGTAAATGCTATTTTAAAATTCAGAAAAACCTCTTGACATAACACAAGAAGAAGAGTATGACCCCGTGATGACCTTTTTCCAAAATATTCAAAAATCATCCAATCCTTGCTACAGCACCGCTAAAATATTACCTGATTAGTTTGTTACGCTTCCCAATTATATCTATTTTCGAAGTTGCTATATTTTGATTCTTCAAAGCAATTCGTTCACGAACAGCTCAACATTGAGGCTCTGAGAGTAGCTATTCTGCAATCTTATTGCAAGGCACTCGTTCAAATGCCTAGGACTACTTCAACATTCTATTAGTATTTATTTCCTAATCTGATACATTAGGGCAGCCCAACTCAAAAGAACTTTAAAGAAATTTCAAATGATGGTGACCATTTTACTGCGATATTTCACTGTGATGCGTTGTTTGGGCTTGCTAATATTTTGAATATGATTGGTAGATGCGAGTTCTCTTTTCATACAAAATAAATTAAGTCCTACCTTCTAAGTCTCTTAAAAAAAGGAACAATTGACACGAATCCAAACACTAAATTTCTTATTGCCACCTTTGTAATAAAATGAATGGAAAGTCATTTATTTTAATGGCTTGTTCAAACTAAGAGTTGCCTGCTCACTTATTGTGAGAGCTCCTGCCGAATTTAAATTCATTTCCCAAAAAGAAATAATTAAGAAACAAAATTATCGATCTGCAAAACGACTCTTCTGGAGTTGCCTCTGAGTATCTGTATTAATCTTGGAATTAGTGTTGATTTGTGAGTGACCTCCAGCACTCTGGTGGAAGAGATTGACGTTGCTCGTAAAAGAGTCTTGCCTGCCAAACGGGGATAAATTTCCCATACTATTCTTTTCTTGATTTTGGAACATTGGTTGACTAGGGTTCGGATTCATAATCGGTGAGAAAACCAAGGAGCCTTGGAGACTCTCTTGCTGTTTGTTTAACTGAAGTGCGCTTGGATTCATTGATGGGTTCTCATGAGGTGAAGGTTGAGCGAAAGAGTTCTGAGCAATGTCTTGCTTTGAAACTAACCCCGCCTGTTGCAAACTAGGCTGCATTTCCATGGCAGATGGAAGATGATTTTGGTGCGAGGGCAGTAAACCCGCTTGCTGTGGAAGTTGTTGTGAATTCGGCCTGATTGAATGTACACTATTGTTGCTTGGCTGAATTTGCTGTGAATTCACAACTTCCAAACTTCCCATTTGATTCTGATGACCTGACCCCTGTTGTTGTGGTGTGAGAAGTGAAGGATTTAGCATCTGCGATTGTATGGTAGAGAGAGCCCCAAGAAGGGGCTGTGGTACGATTCCAAATGCAGCCGCTAATGACTCTGCAGAAATCGGTCCCATCTTCATGCTTAGGAGCTTAGCAGCAAAATTTATTACAGCAAAACGTTTTTGTTGAACCCTATTTTTTTTATCAATGAAATTTAATTTAACACCTGTTTACCAAGTTGCTCTTTCTTCAAATATTTTAGAGAGTTTAGGTTCAGCAATTAGTTTTGAGGAAAACTCTCGTACGTCATTATGACCCACATTGGCCTCATCCAATTGTTTAGATGCTGCTAAACCTTATTGTTTTTTAAACAAGATATGATTCTGATATACCTGTTTTCCTTGGAACGGTATAAAGTCTCCTGGAAAGTATGCGAGGCCTTTGGATTGGCATCTCTCGAAAAATTCCCATTACAATATTACAAAACAATGACATCAGAGTGATGACGTTCTTTTGGTAAAATTGATTTTCAGGGTGACGCTTCTGAGTTTCTTTTTGCATCTCGTCAAGAAGTATTCTGTTGAAAATTGTCATCGTAATCACAAGGATAGCTTCTGACACAGGCCATCTAGAGTATATAATTGAAAATCTCTCCAAAAATAATTTTTTCTACTTAGCTTTCCCAATCGAGTTGAAAGTTAACCGGCTCACTTCAAAGCTTGAGAAATAGTCATCAGGTAAATAATCTTTCGGATTTATCAGTAGGTCTAGTAGAAAGATGTGTTAAAAAGAAGGAAAAGTGGTTAATGCACTCATGAACTGAGTCATGCTCTCGGAAAATTGCGGATAATCGAGGACTTGACTTATGTTGTTGAGGGTAGTGTCGAATATTTTCTGTGAGGCACACTGTTATGAATTTCAAGCCATAAATTATTTATTACCATAAGCTTTAGGATTCTGCCATCTACTTCTGAAGGATGCAGCTCTTCGGTTAGATTATCAAGACTTAGATCCATTTGGACGCTCGTTCGGAGCTGATATAAAAATTATATAACCATCAATATTCAATAATTTTTTCATTTACATGGCCGAAGAGAATGTCCAATAGCTCGATGAAAGGTTTACTGATTTCCTATGCAGAGCAATCTCAATTCAAGAAAGAGATCTGGATCTACCTGGTGCAATCCGGGCATAAGCTCTTCCCAGTTTTCTTGCATTCTTTCTTTATGATGAATAGCGAGACGTAATGCTCGTTGTTTAATCATCCAAGGAGCTAAGACTATCCATAGCATAGTTTGTAATTTAGATCTAGAGGCGATGATATTATGGAGACTTTGGAAATATCTATTTACCTTAGCGCTTTTTTCTTCTTCATACGTGCCTTTCTTTCCTCAACATCAAGTACGAATTTCTGCTTCTTCACGGTCTTTTTTGTTTCAAGTCTTTCCAGAGGGGCTTGATCACTTCGAAGATGACGATCTCGACGAATTTTTTCAAAAATAGTCAGCTCTTCAGGCTGTGAACCCTCTTCATCGCTTTCATCATATTCGTTGTCATCATCTTGTTCATATTTGTTGTAATATTTAGTCATAAATCTTTGGTATGGAACACTATTCAACGTTTTCAGCGTGTTTTCCAGATTCGTAATGTTATCGCTAAACATTATGTTGTTAAGCAGATTCTATTTATGATTTACAGTAGATGTGGTCCAAAACCAAGACCCACCCCCTGAAACATTCCATTTCCGCTGGGTTCTACATAAAAATGAAATATAATCGATCTTTATTTGTGGCTGTTGAGCTTGATACGCTGCAGAAAAGCATTCCCCATGGCGTTGATAAGAGGGGCAGCTTTCAGGGCTATTCGAAGACCGTTACCATTGGATGAATCGCTTGCTTGGCGCTTTGATGAAGGAGGCTCGAGATAGTCTGATTTGATTTTTCTTTCGGTCTTGCTAGTGAAGAGTTTCTTCTCAGGGTAATCATTGTGTCTATGAGAGCTAGGTTGCAAAATTGGAGATTTTGTGCTCTGAGGACTTCTATACTCTTGCTTATGGCTTTTAAATAAGGATTGTTTTACTCTCTCTCACAGTTGATAAAGAGAATAAAATACCTCTTAACCCGCTCAATGATGCTGTCGTGTGCTTGGGTTGTGTGGTTGTGGCTGCCACTGCTAATATTTTTGCCGGATTGACTAAGTCAGGTCATTTAAATACAATCTTGCAGAAAGTATATTACTAAAAAATGTTTCTCTAGGCAAACAATTATCATTGAAAAAAAAAATTAAAGTATATTGGGTACATGAGGGTTGAAATCAGGAGGTGGCACAATCGCCCGATATTTATGAACTGGATCGAACATACTGCTAGGATTTTTGTTGATATTCGTTAAAGCGACGTATGGTGGTGAAAGATCATGCTTTTGAGCAACCTCACCGAATAACTGCTGCTTGCTTATTATCTATTATAATTGTTCAGAAGGGTGGTGAAGACTGGATTCCTGATACTATAGGTTCGGGCTTCTTGAGTAAATCCTTTGAAGAATTCCTCAGCTTTAAAATACGGACTTCATCTTCAAAGTGTCTATTATGTTCGTTTTTGAAAGGCCTAGCAAACAAATTGTGAATTCATGGTATGCTCTGTTGAAGCAAACTTTGCTTGATCAAATTGATTGTGCTTCTGTGGACTTATTATTTGTTTTGCAGCCATCATTATTTCACGAGGAGGATAAACCCTGTCTAGTTCTGGATCTTCTCTCTTTACATTGAAAGAACCTGTCTTAATACCATCAATCGAAATAAATTTCTTAATATGACATCATGAGGATACCAATTCTTTTTTTGGAGGTAAGTAATCGATGAACATTAAGTAGCCAAGGCTTTGAGTGTGAAGTCTGAAATGTTTTACAATAAAGCAATAAAATTTAAAGCACATTACTTTACTTCAAATGTCCTTTGTACTAAATTACTTTTCCAAATTGGCAACGCAAGGATTTGCACTCATTTCCTTTGAAACGATAGATAATTGGACAAATAAGTTCCTTTTATCGTCAGGATCCATCGTATTATTAGATTGTGTTTGGTTTTAGCACTGAAATTCGTGTATCTGAACGACTTCCTAACAAAACTAAGGCGGGAGCGTCCATTTGAAAGAAGGAGTTGGCTTGGGTATTAGTTGTTAGAGCCACATTATATTTTGCCAGCTAAACAGTGGATATGCTGTTGATAATTGTTTAATCAAACGTTAACCTGGTGTAGAACCAATCTGGTCCAAATTCAGCTAATCGTTAGATTTAAAAATTTATTTGTTACTGCCGATGGACCTTTATCGCTCTCGTCAGTGCGCTGAAATCTTAAGCAGTGGACAGAAAGTCGAGCGCAGCGTTTCTGCTTCTCGAAATGTGTGCCAAATTATTCAAGAGCCGAACCCATTAGATCAAGAGGACAAATTCGCTGAGATAAAGAAACTTTACGAACTGAGAATCCAAAACCTGCAAAATTCCTTACGACAAGTTTTTGAAAAGGTAGTCAATGATCCCATTGTAGAGACTCTAAAACGAGAAAACCCGGACGAAAACCTGTTGCTGCAAAGAGTGACTGAAATTCTTCAATTTACAATCGATAATGAGAAGGAATTATGCATTGAAAAATTGAGCAAGCAGTTTGCGATCCTGAAAGCAGAAAACTCTAAACTTAGAGAGAAACTCAATATGGTAATTTTTGATGAGTCGACTGGTTCCAATAAATTTTCTGTTCAGCTTGGGTCTAAAGGAAAACAACCAGACCGAGAGAGCGACTACGAGGAAGTAGCAAGAGAATTAAGCAAAGAAATCAAGATGCGAACTCTTTTGGAAGAGGAAATCAAGGGCTTGAATAGCAAACTAAAAGAACAGGAAGCTAAATATGAGAGCTCTGTTAGCAGAAGAGACGCTCAATTGCAGTATCAGCGAGAACTAGACCGGAAAGAACTCTGCATTATTCGAGAAAGAGCTAAAGAGCTTGAATTGGAATTAGACAGCAAGATGGAACTGATCGAAAGCAACAACAAGGAGTTGGAGAAACATATTAGAGAGGCAAACCTCTTGAATAACCGCATTTTCGAACTCGAAAGAGAACTGGCTGAGAATAAACAACCTGCAGCTGAACTCAAAAAAACTATAGAGCAACTTCAAGCTGCTAATCAAAATTTGAAACAGCAAAACCGAGAGCTGAACGAGACTGTAATCAATCTCAAAACTACCCTCGAGCAACTCGACGGTCCAAGAAGAACTCAGGTATTTCTTGAATAATACTATGGTATTCTGACTCCTGGGGCTTATAGAATGATAGGGATAGTGTGAGTGATGACTTTAGCATGTTCGAGGCAACCTACAAGCACAAGATTCGCAAGCATAAAGGTAGAGCAGAAGAGTATAAGAAGAGATGCTTAGAAGCTGAGGCGGCCCTACAACACTACAAGAAATTAGTTGAAGAGGGATGCTCACTCCAGGAGAAGCACACAACAGTAGCGTCGTGTAGAATTCCAGCAGAAAAATCCGGTGAAACCGATCCTCTCAGCGCTGCTTTGGAGCGACTTAGATCGGTATTCATTTGCTTGTTTCATAACAAGTCAGACTAAACTGTGAGCTTAGGAAGAGCAAAGGCGCACCAATACCAAAGTTGAAAAGGACCTCCAATTAGAGTTGCAAACTGTAAAAGACATCGCGGCCAGACAAGTTTCAGAAGCACGAACGCGCGTGCAAGAACTTGAGATGCTCTTAGCAGAAAGAGATAGATACATCAACGAGGAATACGTTACAAACACCTACCATGAGATGAAACTACATGAAAAGCAGATGCTGATCGAAAAACTTAAAGAAGAAATTGTCAGATTTGAAAGAGATAGGTTCGCTGAAAATGACCAAGGAGTTAAGAAACTCCTAGAGAGAGAAGCAGCTAAAGAAGTCATTCAATTGGAGCAAGAACTCAAAACGCTTTCAGACTCGAAAGCGATTGCAGAAGAGATCGCACAAAGAGAAAAAGAAAAATGCAGGGAGCTTGCGCTACGAATCGAAGAATGTGAGGAGGAAAAAAGGAAGATGATTGAATGCATTAGAGAGTCGGAACAGATTAACAAGCGTCTTAAGAATGTATGCGATGAAAATCGCGAGACAATAAATAATCTCAAAGTCACTCTTGAAGAAACAAATAATCTGTTGGGTCAGGAAAAGAGTATCACATTGCAAGTTTCGAAAGAGATGGAGGCTCTAAAAGCTGAATACAAGCAAAAACTGGATGAAAAATCTAAAGAAATGGCAAAACTTGAGCAGAAAATTCAAGATTGCGAGTTAGATCAGATAGCTAAGAGGAAAGAATTGGAAAAAGAAAAGAATAATATCCTTGCAACCCAACATCGACTTTCAACAGCGGAGAAAGATCTGGACACAATGAATCTTGAAAACATAGAACTGAAGAAAAAATATAAACATCTAAAACTTGAACACAAGCTTATAATTTCGGACCTTCAATGCAAATGCGAAATTTTGAAAAAGCAGCTCATCGAGCTCAGAGCGGAATTTTGCGAGAGTTTAGCCTCACTGCAGAGTGATGTTGAAGGTGATGTTAAAAAGCTTATTCGAGAGATTATGGCTGAAAAAAGAGTGTTTCAAGCTCAAGAATCTGAGAAAAAACTTCGCAGATCCTATGAAAAGAACTTCGAAAGTGGCGGTTTGGAAAATTTTCATTCAATGAAGAAACCTCTTCGTTCAATTGAAAATATCGAAAATCTTCAGGTTGATCAAATTGACTTTCTTCAGAATAGAAATGTAGAACTTGAAGGAGTTATTGAAAAAACCAAGACTCACTACTTAGCTGATGTGAACATTTTAAAGAAAGAAATCAGCCAAATACAAGAAGAGTCATTATGGAAACAGGAACAAATTGAAAGGAAGTATAGAAACCAAATTGATAACTACAAGGTTGAATTGTCGCAAATTAAGGAAGAACTACGCAACGTTAGGTCAGATTACGAGGAGCAGATGGGGAAAATGGAAGATGAGCATGAAGAGCAGCTGCAGATGTTGAAATCTAAATGCACTGAATTGACACAGGAATTGAACTCTTACAAAATAAAGTGTGAACGATTAGAAGCTGAGAGCTCCAGTAAGGTCCGTCAGTTGCGTACCCGAGTTGAGGAACTTGAATTCGAGAGCAATCGTATTACAAAAGAAAAATTTTCGAGCTACCACGAGGTGCGGGATCTAAATGCAAGAGTTGAGGAGTTAGAACAGCTTCTACTGCTTGAAAGGCGAAAGGCGCAAAACTCCAAGCTGGAAAGTGTAGCTGAGATCAGATCACTTAAGCAGCAAAACGATGAGTTAGAGCTTGAGCTTTCTAATTTGAACAACAAATACTCTTCAATATCTCGGCAGAGACAGCGAAGTCGGGAGCTACTCTCGCAAATAACTGCTCGAGCTCAAAAAAGTGTCGAACCCAAACGAGACGCCTCACAGAGTCGAACTCCAGAAAAATCACCTAACTCTAGACTCAAGATGAATGTTGATTTGTACAGTTCGTCTCGAGAAGGAAAGAGACCAAGAAATTCTGCTGCCTCTCCTATCGAGCATAAGGCAAGCACTTCCGGTTTAATGGAAGCGAGGAAAGTGAAGGACAAAGAGAGGGATAGGTCAGCAAAAAGATATGAAACTGAAGTTGGGAGCGGCAGCCCTTGGAAAACATACCAAAGCATAGGCACTGATCCTGATTTATCCACAAGAGATCAGGCCAGTAACTATAAGAGTCATGGCTGTAAGAACTCGTTCTTCAGTTCCAAAAGCCTTTTAGGAGATTTGAAATACACGCCTGAAAAACCGCAAAGAAAGAAAACCGCTCATAAATAAAATTATCTTTTCTCATTTTATAAATCTCAATTTGTGCTAAGTTAGATTTCGTCTTTGATTGTTTGTATAAATAGAATTCTCAATGAATTCTCGCAATTAACCACGCACGGATACTGTTCATTCTGACAAACTACATTGATAGCAATTATACCATGCGATCTTCTTTTTTTCAATAAAATGCCGTTGCAGAGTCATAATAGTCATAATATGCAGTGAAATGTCGCGGTGATCCTATAAATGGGTTGAGAACCCAAAAAGTTGCTCCCAATCGAGATGATCGGTAAGTTAAATACGCAAAATTGACAGATTAGACCGCCTCTACGTTCGCTATCATTATTTCGCCGCTTTCTTTGCAAAAAGGAGGAAATGGAGCAGCTTTATGAACTTATTATCATGATTTGCAAGTTTGTTCCAAAATATACTCCTCTCGTCAAGAAAGACTATCTCTTGGAATCTGTAAAACACATATTGCGTGACAAGTGAAATTTTCCACCTGTATAATTCGCGTCAACAAACAATTTCAATAAACAATCAGGCCTCACACTCGAGATAGGTTTGTTAAGGCTAGTTGTCATTCCCTACTCAATTGATTTGAGATTCTTGTAGATTCAACTCGACACCCAGAAACCAGTTAATCTCACCAGAGAATCAAAATCAAAGTGATTGATCTGATAGATGATGTGTTTATTACTTTCAGATCAGTGCTGCTCTAGTTTTTCCATGCTTATTGGAAATTATTTTTACACAAAAACTCAGTAATTTTATCCTCTATCAGAGTCTATTAGAAAAATATTCTATATATACTCAAATAGGTGAGTACTCAAAGCAAGAAAGCCAGTGAACTGTGACAAATAATGCCAGAATCGAATGTAATTCCAAACGAGGATTTTTTTTAAGGCAAGATATATTTGTGGCAGTACAAGATTCAATACCAACTTTCAAGAGAAATTGAACCAGTAAGCAGAAGAAAAAATTACTGAAATACATGAATCAACCTCTCTTGTCGAATGATATCAAATTTTATACTGGATAACAAAAGTATCATGTAAAACCAGTTAATTTAATCTTTAAAGCAAAAACAGTAAAGCAAGAAGTATGGCAAGAGTCAGGAATCACCGTGCGACTGAAAAAATGGAATAATAATTAGAAGCACAGATTCACCCCTTGGATTGCCGTCATATACTGAAATAACTAGCTACTTTAATCATAAATTAAGAAAATAGAACACATAAGGATTTTGAAAATTTGCGTTGCATGGAAACTAAGCAAACAGTCCTTTCTGATATCGCCTACCTCATCATTGATGTTCCTAGTCACATCATGCCATTTTTAGCCTACCTTTCAGAATGTCAGAGTAAAGGACTGAATTTTGATGTCTATGGACCTCAAAACATAGTAACGAGTGTGCTTAATAACCTGGGGAAAAATCATTTCGGGTTTGACGAATTGAGTTTTGGCAAAGGACCTGTACATCCAGCTTTATTCAAGAGCACATATCAGAGTTTTTTGCAAACGATCCCAGCTATTGAAGCAATCTGGGAAGAAAATAAAAAGAAGCCTAAACTACTCATAGCTGACATATTTGCGACGTATGCAAAATCTCTCGCAACAAAGCATAAAATTCCTCTACTTGTATTGTTTGGATCGTACTTTGTGCAAAACGTCACTGGAGATTGGCAACAACATGTTGAAAAAGCAACCCTTGTTGAGAGAGATGAATCATTAGTTCCTCTCCAAAAAGAAGTTGAAGATAAGTATGGTGTAAGTATCAAAAGCATGCGAGACATCATCATCGAGGGAGATCATAATATCTCATGCATCTCGAAATTTATTGGAGACCTCGTCACACTAGAAAAGGAAAACTGTACTTATGTCGGACCTGCTCTGAGGGATGAAAGTAAATGCGAAATTCCTGGGATTGACTCTGCTTTCTTAAAAGATAATGATCTGATATATGTGAGTCTTGGCACAGCCCAACCTAATATGGCAGGCTTCTCGTGCTATGAAAGCATCATTGAGGCCTTGAAAGATACGGAGCATAAAGTACTCATAGGAGCGACTCGAGGAAAAGCTGAGGAGTTGATTGCTAAAGGACTACCGAAAAATATTATTGTGAAGAACTGGGTTCCTCAAACGAAGGTTTTAGAGCATTCAAAGCTTTTTATTTCACATGTTGGAGCCGGAGGAATGATGGAGGCATTGTCGACAGGAGTACCTGTTATCGCCATCCCCAATTTTGCTGATCAACCGATAAATGCAGGTGTTGTGGAGAAATTGAATACCGGTCGTTGGCTCAAAGATAAGAGTCCTGAAAGTATTAAAAAACTTGTGGAAGAAGTGTTAGCAAATGAAAATATAAAATCTAACTGCCAAAAATATCAGAAAATTATCAATTCAGAAGCGTCTTCAGGCAAAGAGATGTTTATTGAGATTGTGAAATCCCTAATGAAATAATTAATTACGTTATATTTGATATTACTTGGTCTAATTGAATAATGATTGCAGCCTGTTTTACTCTATGTATATATATAACATGAACATTACTGCCCAAGCACTATTTGAAATAAATCCTAAAATAACAACTCCAAATAAATAGTAATAAGGAGCTAATAGGACGAAATTTATTTACAGCTCCTCTGTTTTCAACAGTCGGAAGTAGAAGAAACAAGTTGTAGGTCAAACTAGCATTTCCAAATTTTTATATTCGCTTCATTCGACTCGTTTTGCTAATTATTAGTTGAACCTGAAAGTTATTTCTGAGTTAATCTATTAATTTAGAGTTTCCAATGATAAAAAAATAAAATGTTATAGATGTTGTAATAGAATATTATTTCATCATTTAATGCGAATAGTTATTCCTCTAATGAGCCTAAACTAACGCTTCTAATTGACTTGCTAACGAGTTCATAAACCCTTGATTCTTAGCTATTACCTCCTTAACTTTGACTTTGCCAGTAAGATTCTTTGATATCTTGGCCAATTTCTTCAACTCTTGATTGAGTTCGTCCTTCCTTGCTTGGAGTCTTTTGCGAGTTATTGCAAAATGAGTCTGAAGGTTCATGCAAATCTGCTCTAATGTAAAAATCCCCTCATCAACAATCAAATCATCTGCAATAACTCCTTCAGTAGGGACCTCCAGGCTTGAGTTCAGATTATCTTCCTCAGAACCTTCGTCCTCATTTTTCACGAACTTGGGATGAAATTCAGCTTCGTCGTCTTGATCAATGATTTTCATGATTCCTTCTGGTTCCTCCTCGTTATCGTGTTCTTCATCTTCCTCTGCTATTTTCTCATCATGCTCGGCATTGTGGATTTTCTTTAAGCTAAGATGTATCTGAGTATACGTTGATGGAATCTGCTCTAAAGAATCATATGTTATTGGAAACACTTTTGACCTCTTCATTTTCGAGCTCCTAGTGAGGCTGGAGCAGTCCATAGTCGAATAAATGCTAAACTCACTCTGGCTCTTCATCTGATCTGATTTTTTTATAAGACTTGAGTCTCTCGAGTTGCTTCTCCTAGATACGGGCGATTCTAGATTGAAATGCTGTTCATTAAGCAAATTTCGAGACGAGGAGAGATCAAAAGTTGGGATCTCTGATTTCAATTCAGAAGAAGAAGTTACACTACTTCTATCTTTAGTCATGGCTAGCGGCACTACCTGCCGTTTGTTTTGTTTGTTATTAAGGCCAATCGAGGAACGAGCATGTTTTAGGCTAGGAATAGAGCTATCTCTCTGCGTACTTGGGTGTAATATAATGGTTTGGCTAGGCGTTCTCGTTGAGATCCTCATTATTTGTTCAGGACTTAGCCCCACCATGGTTTTCCTTCTCTCTAGGCGACTCACTCTAGGAAGAGTGAATGCTAATTCTCTCTCAGCGAAATCTCCAGATTTGTCATCATCTTCGAGTTCTTCTTTCATTTTTTGGAACGTTTTCTTTCTTAAGATCTTGCGATCTCCTCTGTGTAACCAAGATATCTTATTGAATTTTTTTCGAGGTATGTATGCAGCTTTCACATTTTCAGTGGCTCTGAAAATTTTGCTGGGCCGTTTGTTGAGGAAGAATTCTTTCAACCCAATAATCGAGCCTTTTTCATGTTGTCCATAGATTTTCTTCTTGTTGGGAGAGTATTCGACGACCGAACCTTCAAGAATAAAAAACACACCGTCGCTGGCGTCTGAACTGAAAAAGAGATCTTCTCCTATTTTTATATTTCGTGGGATCATTTCTAGTAACGTGTCCATAGCAAATTCTGCTGAAAGATCACTGAAAAAATCATCAAACAGTAAAAATTCTTCTTCGCAGTACCAAATAACGAGCAAAAACTTATATTTGAAAGGTAATTTCTCATAAAATTCATTGCCTTCGAAAAGGTCTTTTTTGCCTTTATCCTTCTCTTCGACAAGGAATTGTTCTAGCTGCCCACTTAGCCGATTGCTATAGAGATTGCTTTGATTTGCGCGCTCTCTTTGAAGCAACCAGCCTATAATCTCTTCATTCTTCTGTCGAATAACCATCTCTGACGCATCGATTTTCTCGGTGATGTATTTGCCCAAACTAGTAAATTGAGTATAGAAATACCCTGAGACTATCTGCAGGAACATCACCACGAAATACTCCGATGGAGAGATTGCGCAAGAGTCTCCATATCCTGCAGTGCTGATGGTTTCAGTCATGAACATCAGAGCTTGGATATAAATATCCACTGAAGTTATGCTATGGCCTGGATCCCAGTGATATAGCCAACGATCTGGATCTATTCCAGAGTCTGAGAGCCAGATCCACAGGCAAGCGCATATATGAAGGATAATTAACAGTAAAAGGATAATTTGGGTAGGGTACCACCATAAAGATAACTTAAAAAGGAACTCGCTTGCTATGAGAGATCCTGCTGCTGTTGCAGTAAGTGAGGTGAGAGTGCCCAAATCGATAATGTGCGCGACCTTAATGATCAACAGGTTTTTGTTGGTGAGTTGGTAGGGGAGACTGATGACAATAGTTAAAACGAGTCGATAGAATCTGTAATCACGAAGAATATGATAATTTCTTCCGAAGACAATATATTCGTCCGACTTCCGGAACTCTCTTTGCTGTATTAGAAATCTTGCGACTGCAACCAAAATGTGGATGATATCAAAAGTGAGATCCCAGATCGTCCAGCGGTGAGAGAAAACGTTATAAGCAGCTCGATATGGAACGATGATTGCATAGTAGATGACCGTAAGGGGTAGAATTATATCCGACATGTAATTCAATATTACTTTCTTAAATATTCTGAGGATCCTTTCTCTCCGAGACTCTGGCTGAACAACAATTTCGTCTTGGATGATGCCAACGAAAAGGTTCATTTTTACAACTGCCAACGCGCGACGCCATAAGGCTTGGGCTCGGATATGACTTTCTAACCGGCTCGCTTCTTTACCTAAGAGATTGAGAGCAGAAAATTGGTCAAAGTCTAGAAAGCTTCCTTGTTGAAAGTTGGGTTGAGGTGTTCCGTTCATTTGTTTTTGAAACTCGAAATGAGCCGCGTGCTCTCGCTCAAATAATTATAGAAGATATTTAATCTATAAAATTTCAATAATAAGTGATTCGTTTAGTTTTCAATACTTTCAATGAAACTAAAAAGGACTCAGGTAAAGCAGATCGCGTATATTTCAGAGGCCAACTCTTTCGTTTTCTTATCTTTCATATATCCGGAGGAGCAGGGTAAAGTAATAAGGCAATTCCTTGAAAATTTTTGACTTTCTTTTTTTTCTCAACAAAAAAAATTGGGCAACATGACTAATGAACCTGATAATGGTTGAACAGCTTTTGGTAATGAGGTTTTTTTCATCAAATTTATTTCCGATATATACAAGTGACTTGTTCATATGATGCCATCAATGCTACAAATTTTGTCGCAGAAAAGAACTAGACTCAAGTTTGCATTCTAAAATGGAATGAACGAAAATTGGTGAGGTTGTTCAATCAGTGTTTTTGTACAAAACCACGAATAAAGGAAAAGTTTGTTTTAGATTGTTCAGTGCAGGTATCCAAAATAAAAAGTTGGCTCAAGCATTTGATTTCTAATAAATTTAATAAAAAGTTCGAAGGATTGAGAATTGATTTAAATAAATTATAATAACAGCTGCTATTTATAAAATCTGGCTACTTCAGCCAAATAGTCTCAATTTTTTTTTCTTCAGCCAGCGTGGATCATTGTTTGTTTCCAATCCTCCTGCAATAGTAATTTCATGATTCCTGTTAAATTTCTCGACGGATCGTTAAATACAACTAATAATTCCTCTTTGGCTTTCTTATCAGCAAAAAGAAGTTTTCTTTAGTGAACCAGAGGAAGAAACTCTGCTCAATTTCTTTGAAAAGATTTGAAGAATCTTGGTTTCCGGCTAAAAAAATTATCGCAAGTCTAACAATAATGTCAAGGATAGCAAGGAATATCAATATCAGAGAATCGTTAAAGCATAATTCTACATCTTTTATTCTATTATAAACTCTACTTTACACGCAAATGGTACACAAAGAGTTGAAGTTAGCGTTAATTGCATGGCTTATTGATAAACTTCGTTGTGAAAATCGAAAAATTAGATGAGGTGATTTTGTCACTGTTGAGTCGTTTTCTTTAATAAGATCAAATTAACACCTTAGTCTAAAAGAGCTAAATGGGTGATTAGAAGCAACAAAGAAAAGGTCATGAGGCTAGAATGAGACCTTTTAAGTGAGCATCACCATGCTCTGAAGCGTTTTCAACTTCAAGTGCTCTCATTAAAAGTTTCCCATTTTGTCCAAAATAAGAGTGAGCAAAGCACTCCTAGTCTCAGTCACTATCAAATCAGTTGCTCTCAGATAACATATTTATTAGTTGAAAAATTTATTGAACATTAGATTCAAAAGCTTAATTCCCATCGGGTCTAGAACCCTTCAAAATGTATCATTATTTAATTACTTAGAGGTTAGTGAAACTGTATGCCACACACACCAAGTATTTCTAGTTTCATAAACTGGCTCTCATGGAGAGCTGCTAAGGTCATTTAATATAATATGAAAATGTCTACGTGTTGAATTAGAAGGCACCTCTCATTTATCAATGGAAGCAAGGTGAATTGTTGGCTAATTGCAAGGCAACGATATTCTAAATACAGTAAATACAAAATTACTGATCGCCTGAAAAAATCCTTTTACTGGATATTTCTAAAATAAATAATGTTTTCTGAAAACTTAGAAAATGCGCACATAATTGTTGATTCGATGATAGAGGATATTTCCAGAATAGAAATCGAGAACTATTTTTGTGAGTTCAGAAGAAACCCCACTCACCAGCTTCAATAACTTTTATACATAAAAATATTGTCTAAAGTTTTTACTTTTATTGAAGCAAGCCGGCCGGAGTAATCCATCTATCGGTAACTTTTCTGAAAAACCAGAAGAATCATTTTCAGAAACTCCTAAAATAAGGAAATATTTGACTTGGTTTAAGAATTTTCTTGATATGAGGCCTCAATAAAGTCACGCCAGTAAAGCATTATATAAACATTATTTTAACATTCCTGACAACGCCTTCACACATCTTCTCATAGTTGAATCTGAGTTAAATGGAAACTAAAGAGTTAAGTCTGTCTGATATTGCCTATCTACCCATTGATCTCTTGAGTCACATATTGCCATTCGTGGGATTCCTTTCAGAGTTAAATGCTAATGGGGTAGACTTTGATATCTATGGGACAAAAAGTGCGATCAGCAACGGACTCGACAAATTAGGGAAAAATCACTTCGAGTTTGAGGAGTTAGACGATAACAAAGATGTGGGACTTATAAGACTCTTCAGAACCACATATCAAGGCTTCCTTAATTTCATTCCAGCTATTGAAGCGATATGGCAAGAGAGGCAAAAGAAACCTAAACTAATCATTGCTGATATGTTTACAACTTACGCTGTATACCTTGCAAAGAAGCATAAAATACCTCTGCTTGTGCTATACAGCTCATATTTAGTGCAGGATCTGATTGGACCTTGGAAAGAGGACATTGATCCGACTTTATCGGTGAAAAGGGCTGAGTCACTAGTTCATCTTGATAAAGAGGTTGAAGAAAAATATGGTGTGAGCATAAAATGTCTCAGAGACATTTTCATACGCGGAGATCATAATATCTCATGTCTCTCAAAATTTATTGGCGATTTAACAACTTTGGAGAAGGAAGATTGTTCATATCTTGGACCTGCATTGAGAGATGAGAGTAAATCTGAACTGCTTGATGTTGATCCCAGCTTTCTAAAAGATAATAATTTAATTTATGTAAGCCTTGGCACAGCCCAGCCAAATATAGCAGGTTTCTCACTCTACGAAAGTATTATCGAAGCTTTGAAAGACAGTGAACACAAAGTGCTCATCTCAGCTATGATGGGAAAAGCTGAAGAGTTGAATGCTAAGGTGCTACCTAAAAATATAGTTGTGAGGAGCTGGGTGCCTCAGATGAAAATATTGGAGCATTCCAAGCTCTTTATCTCGCACGTTGGAGCCGGAGGACTTATGGAGGCTTTGTCAAAGGGAGTGCCTATAATCGCAGTGCCAAACACCGCTGATCAACCTGCAAATGCGAGGGTTGTGGAAATGCTGAATGTCGGCCGGTGGCTCAAAAAGAAGGCTCCTCAGGATATAAAGAAACTTATTGCAGATGTATTAGCGAATGAAAATATTAAAGCTAGCTGTCAGAAAATAATGAACTTGATAGATCCTCAAGCTTCTAAAAGGCAATTCGTAAAGACAGTTCGGTTGTTAATGAAATAATGCAAAAAATTATTTGGCTCATATGCAATAGTATTAGACTGTATGTTTAGAGAGTCAGACTGTTTACAACAACTTAAAAGATTATGAAGTAAGAGTTCGTTGAATGGAATAAATGGCCTAAAAGTCAATTAGTATTAATAATCGTATCTCGCTCAATTTGCATATAGTTTTCTTCTTTCTCTCCACTAAATATCCAGACAAGACGGAGATTTGGATGGTGCTGAAACGTAGATTTTAGTTATTACGGACCAAACTAAATTTTTTATTAGATTAAGAGCTGAACTCAAAAAAATTAATAGTTTTGAATAAGACTTGCCTCTAAAGCTTATCAATGAACGCATATCCTTTAATATTCAAAGCGTTGTTTGATTCACAAAACACATTTTAAGGACGCTCATGAGATTGTCTTGTTTTCCGCCTGTTTCGCGAGGTTATTGCTGTGTGGTTGATCTATGAATGTCTGTATGTTTTAATGCTTGCTCTTTTTTGTGCATAATTAGTTATTAAGCGTATACAAATAGCTGGACAATATTAATCCATCTAAAATTTTTTGTTTCAAAACGCCTTAGGCTAGGAGATTCTTATCAATAGAATTAGAGTAATACGGCACAGAATGTCCTGAAACTTCTAATTTGCTGCTTCGGATTCGATGTATCGGATCATTAAACTTTCTCCCAACTCTCTCGAAATCATGAGAGAAAGCGAAGCCTTGAACTTGAGACCTACAACGCAATCGAAATCTTTGATATTCCCTTCATTCTGTGTGTAAAGAACCAGAGCGCCAGAATCGATTTTGCTGAGATTTTCTTGGAGGTCGGTATCCTTGATGTCAGAAAACTTGACGTTTCTCTTCTTTATAATCTCTTTAAAGGTTTCCCCGCTCACCTTTATCTTCCTCTTAGTGATATACGGGAACGCAGTAAAAATCGCGTCTTGACAAATCCTATATGGGAAACTGTTGTCTTTCAAGCTTTCTTTGTTTCTCACAAACAACTTGACACCCATATTTAGCTTTTTCACCAGTCCTTTGAAAGAAAGAAAGTCAATCAAAACTTATTTACGAGGAATTATCATACCTTTAGTGTCACAATCAAGAAGCTTTTTGATGCCCGGAGTAATCAAATACACATTTTTATCTCCTTCGTTGAGCTGGATGGTGAGTGGTTTAAGCTTGCTTTCATCAATTCCGTAGAACTCACTGATTCCTTTCCAATCAGGTGAATCAAAGTATACAAATTGAGGTTTTTTATCCTTCACGTAGGTGTTCTTTTTTGCCTTCTTTCCCTCTTGTTTCATGTCCTCTTCGCTAATCTCAATCTTTTTAGGTTTAGGTTCTTCGATATCTATAGGATCAGCTGGTGTATTGTTGGGTTCTGCTGGTATTTTCTCTTCGTCTGCTTCTCCGGAGTCACCTTCGTCCTCACCATCAGCTTCTTTTTTTTCTTCTTCGATAATTTGTGCCTCTTTTGGATCTGCCTGTTGTCCTCCTTCCTCAACATCAGCACCTTCAGTTTCCTTAAGAATTTCTTTTATTTGCTCTTCTGTAGGTTCATTTTTCGTGTTAGTTTTGCTGGAAAACACGACATGATTCTTTTTTCGGATGAGAGCAATGAAAAATCCGCCGGTGTTTTGATCATGAGGTAATATTCTCATGCTATGGTGTATCTTATACACGTTTTTCATAGTCTCTTCGTCATCAGGGAAGAGAGTTGGTCCAACAATTCCATTATAGTCTTTTGGAAGATCTGAAATAGAAGAGTATTTATTGAAGATCTTGTCAGTGTCAAATGGCTTTTCTTCTTCCTCTTCGATGCCAGCTCCTTCCTTTTTCTTTTGCTTTTGAAGCTCTCGGTCTTTCTTTCTCTTGGCGTAGGCCTTATATTCTTCAGTTTCTTCGTAAACTTTCCATTTAAGAAGGCCTCTTCTTGCAATCAGACCTAGCAAGGAATGATGATCATGAGACATAATTTGACATTTAGATTACCAGGATAGGCATTGTGAATATCTATAAGTTCGAAAGCGTCGGAATTGCATCTTCTAAACACCTCAGTTAAGACTGCTTCGTCCTAATGAAAACCCATTAGCTCTCACGTCAAAATAATAGTGGCGCACCTCGGTTGGATTGAGAGAGCATGTCGAGTAAACAATTAATCCACCGATTTTGGTAATCTGCAGCGCTCTCTGTAAAATCAATATTTGCAGATGATGAAGACTGATGCCATCTTTAGTCGACCAATTCGACCATCGATTTGGAAGCTTACGGATTGCGCCATCTCCACTGCAAGGGACATCAGCAAGGATCTTATCGAAATACAGCTTTGAGTCAAATTGATTTGGTTCGGGGTTGGGGATGTTCAAAGTTGGGAAATGTTGAGCTCCGTGATTAACGACAGCTATTCCCGCTGCATTCATGCGCTTGATCTGATGGATAAGCATGTATGCCCTGGTATAGTCTGCATCGTTTGCAATCACTCCACCTTGCGTCATTCCTTTCCCTTGAGCTTCGTCACGATACATTGTCTGGATCAATTGAGCTGTCTTTGATCCTAAGTACAAATTGTTAGGAAGTTAGCTCCTCGAAAAAAGATAGATAAATGTACCAGGAGCTGCACACATGTCAAAGACTAAATCAGTGCTCTGGACGTCAAGAAACAGAGGAGGTAGCATTGAGACCAACTCTTGTCTGCTAATCAATCCGGAATCGGAGGCTTTTTGAATATATTTGTGCAACTTTTTTAACCCCTCACTCTTCTTGAGAGCTTGACGGAAAGTATTCAATTGCCAAAGAAGCTCCTGTGGATACCACTTTACGTTCTTCAAACTGATTTCTTCGATATAATCGGACTCGTTATCAACTCTCCTCTTTTTTTCAACTTTAATCTGGTCCGCCCCTTCATCATCACCTTTCGTTTCTATTTTTGCTTCCTCTTCTCCTTCAGGCTTTGCCTCTTGCTTTCCTTGAGCAAGTAAATTTGCGATAAACTTTGAGTCTTTCAATGTTTTGAGAAAGTTTTGGTAGTTTGGAACGTTCTCATTGATCCTGAATGTCACAGGCAATCGTTCTTTCATATAGTTCAGGCACTGCTGAAACTCCGAATCATCTTTGAAATATTCTTGGAAAATTTCCTAATGAGGTAAAAAGGGATAACGATTATTAGACAAGAGAACTATTACTCTGTAATATGTTTCCATAGGAGGGCAACTATAAGCAAAGTGTACGAATTCTCCACCATCGTCCTCCTTTTTTATTTTCTTGTTATTTTCTCTCCGCTCCTTCCAGGTGGTTTTCTTTTGTTTATTTTTTCTACCCATTTTGAGATTCAATAAAGATAAAGCTAAGATTTTGGTCTCTTCAATTAGAATTAGCGAATAGGATTTTATCCCTCGTTTTTATGAAGTTTTAAGAGTATGTCTCAAAGAAATATATAATTTCATGGGGACAAAGCATTTCCTTTCCTAGATGATGCGATGTTGTATTGGAATACACATATCAATTTTCCTATTGAGATAAAAATGTTGATTATTCGTAGCGACTTTAGCTTCAAAGTGGCAGGATCTACCGCATTTTTAGATTCCAACGCGTAGATCGAAGATTTGAAAATTTCACCCTCTTTTGAATCAACGAAACAAAGAAATTCAGAAATAAGTAAATCAAGTGAATAGCTAAAAAGTGTCTTTGAAAAGCGTTCATTTTTCAAATGTTGTAAATGTGGGATTTCTTTATTTCACTTTGGATTGATTTATCTTAAGATTCATGAGAAAGTCATTAATGTTTCATTCTTCTCCTTTCTGAACTTTATTGCTTAATTCATGAAACATTTGATTGGCCAAGAAAGCTAATATGATCATTATTCCTACACATACTGCGAGAAGGTGTGTCTGGAATTGTCTCTATTCGTATTTAGTTCTAACCAGAAGTCTGATATGCATGAAATAAAGGAGAAAAGACTTATGTTTTGCAAATATCGGTTTTTATTTTGCCTCCACCTCACAACCGAATCTATTAGCAGCAGAACATATGTAGATACCGGGATATGAAATGCGAGGTTCTCTCGTCGTCAAAAACATGTAAAATTTACAGTAATAAATCTTCAAATGTTCTCAAGAAGACATCTACAAATCCATATTGACCCTCAATAATAATCTATATCACGACCGGTATCATCATCGTCAGATCTTTTTGGTTTTTTCTTGAATCGAGAAAAATCGACTGCATTCGAGACAGTATCATAAGCTCCTTTCACATGTAAGTCGGTCATCACTTTTTCTGGTCCAGTGGATTTAATGTAGAATCCTAAAACAGGTATTAGAATGATCTTCAATGAACGCTACATTACCAAGAGGAAGCCCTATCACAAAAAAGCCAGCGACGAAGCTTGCAATTTGACTGCTCATTGTATCGACAGATATTAAGAGAAATACGAAATTTATCTCAGCCTAAAATAAATTGAAATTAATTTGAGTTCCTATTAGAAGTGCTTCTCAAAATGAAGTTCTTTCCAAGTTCGTGGATTTTGACAATTAAAAAATATATTAGGCATAAATAGGTTCGAATTAGAGTGGTGATCGCATATTCTTTTCTTTTGACTTCGATTCTTCTGAGCAGTGCGATGTTTTTTTATTTCAGCAGTGCTCAAAAGTGTAACTAAAAAGAATTGAAAAATTGGTGGATGAGTATTTTTGTTCATGAAATGCCAACAATCTTGCCAAATTTCATAAAAAAGTGATGCTTTTAGTGCGGAGAGAAAAGACTTCTTTTTAAAATAGATATATTCATTGATACTTATGTAAAAATAAAATCCTACAGTATCCCAAGGCATTTTCTCTACAACTTTAACAACAAAGTAATTTGAAAAAATCTAATTGTCATTCATAATCTGCTGAATTTCTTGCATAGTTTCCCAATACACATTCTTCACTTCGGAAAGACGGTTTATGAGAGTTTGTAGTCGCAATTCTTTTGCGGATAAATTGAAATCATTCTTTTTTTGGTCCTCGACTCCTGTACAAGCCGTTTGAAATGGTGGATTTATGTAATTTTCTTGAGCATAAATTTCAGAAGTATAATTCTGCGATTCAATACAATGAGGATTGTTGACAAAGGCCCTGAATGACTGAGATCCTAACTCATCCATTTCAAGGTAATCATTTTTCTGTATTGCCGGTGTATTAAAGTCTATGAATGAAACATCTTCATGATTGTCTGTTTGAACATTTGTGCCGAGTAATCGATCAGAATGTCCGTTAGATAGGCAATTGTATTCAGGGAGCGCATAGCTAATATATTGTGTTTGATTCGAGTAGCTTCGATCGGTTGCAGCAAGGCTTTTCAAGAAACTATCCGAAAAATTATTTTGTACAGGTGGCATATTTAAATTTTGATATTGTTCTGGGGGAAGCTGCTGGTAAACTTGATCATTTCTCGCAGGCAAACAGTTTACTTGAGTTGAAATATGTTGATCATACTCAGGGGTCATAGTCGTAATTCCAATTTGGTTGGTTGTGCATAAGATGATAGGCTGCTGGATGAAAGATGATGGACTGACATATTGAGAAATCGATTCATTGCTTGCCTGAATAATTTCTTTGCTAGGTTCTTTGCTTCCAGATAAGTATTCTTTATATTTGCAGTAGAATCTGTTTTTTACCATTGTCTCTGATCTTCCAGGGAGGTTTTTTGAAATTTCACTCCACTTTCTGCCATGAAGCTTAAAGAGCGTTAAAAGTTTTTCATCCTCATCATCACTCCATTTACTATTAGAGATTGAAGGATGCAATTTATTCAAATATCTGTCTCTGATTTGCTTGCCTGAGCGGCTCCCGCCTAAATTCTGAGAAATGAGACCCCAATTTTGCCCGTGGATTTGAACTTGTTGAATTAATTGATCATCCTCTTGCTTAGTCCAACTGCGACGAGTGAATTTCTGCTTAAAAGTCTGCTGTGAGAGATCCTTTGATATTTTCTTGGAAGCTTTGTGCAATTTGTCACAGCTTTTTAGCGTTCCGTCACTCTCAAAACTCATATTATTCTCAAGTTGCAGGAGTTTTTCCTCACTCTCTTCAAGCTGAATGTGTGATTGGTGCATAAGAAGTATCTTGAGTCAATATTTTTTGGTTGTTAAAAGAATCTGGTTATTATAGTTTTAAATGATTCCAAGTATTTGTATCATTCTGGTAGTAACGCATTTGATTATTTAATTAAAATATTATACACCAGAAATTTCCAAATGCAAATCTGTCTTAACAAGACTTTTTTAAATTTTAGCAACTATTAGACTGTTCCAGCGCAAGTCCACAGACTTTTTCGCTCGAACCTAGCTTCGTTTCATCGAATCAGGATTAGTTGTAGCGATTTCATTGTTTTATCTCGACCTGTATTATACTAGGTGCTTCCTTTTATTCTAGAATGATTTAGTTTGTTTGGTTCACAGAGTTTATAACTCGAACTGGTTCGATTAAACGTATTTTTTGATTCAAAACTCCTTTTTTAATAAATTTTATTTGGCGTTTCTCAAAGTTCCAGATGAAAAAAAATCAAATAAATTTAATTGCTTCCTTTGGATTCGTTTAATTGTTTTAGTTGGAACAGTCTTATTTTGTTGGACTCTGAGAATTTCAACTAAAAACCACTAAAGGTAAAGTTTCAAGTCAGAGAAGATCCAAAGATGATAATTTAACTTTTAAGGGACCTGATTTCATGAATAAGTTCTGCTCTCAAATGATCTTTTTTCTCCATTGACACATTGCATAAGTTAATCGTGATAGCAAACAAGAATTCGCTCTTACAAATGGATAACTGAATATGAAGAAATAACAAATAAATACAACAACGTTCAACATGAATTTTATGTTTTGACAAATTTGAAATTAACCATTAACAAATCAATAGACGAATCAATAGTCACTAATGTCATTTGTACTACGGTTGAGGCTTACATGATGGGTTCCAGTGCGCTTTGGAACATCGTAAGGCTTGATGCCTCCAAAATTAGTGAGGTCTTTAAGTTTATCTGGCATACTGATGCTCACAGTAGAATGAGTGCTGTCTGTGCTTAGCGGGCTTGATGGTCGACTTTTATTGCTGTTTTGAGTGGATCCTTTTGAAAGACTGATACTTGCAGTTGGGACAGCTGTGGTGGCATATCTCTTGCTCGCTCTGTTTTCATTTTTCAGTTTCTCTTGGTCCCTTGTTAGCGACTCAATTTTTCTTTCCAACTTTGCAATCAGATCGTTACTCTCTGATTTTTGGGTGAGAAGATGATCTCTTTCCAGGTTCCATTTAGCTCTATCCTTCTCATGTTCAAAAATCAAATTATTTCTCTTTGCCTCCGACTCTTTCAGTCTCTTTTCGATTTCAGCAGCTTTCTCTTTCAGAATCTCTTTTTCTTTCTCAAGGAGCTTTTGGTATTCATTGGACTTTCTGTCTCTGCTCTCTCGAAGTTTCTCAACTTCAGCTGTGAGCCTCTTTTCGTTTTCAGTGAGATCAGCAATTCTCTTCTCATAGAAGCTTTGGCTCATACCCTTGCCACTACCTTCGACCAGCTTTTTGTCATTGGCCATCTTTAATTGCTTGTCCAGCTTCTTGATTTTTTCTTCAAGTTCGTACACCTTTTGTCGATGGCTCTCTGTCATTTCATTAATTTGATTTTGATATCTGTTTTCTAGCGATGCCAAGAGCGCATTATGACTGCTTTCAGTTTCTTCTTTGTCGACATTTCTATGCTTTTGCAACTGCTGAATGGTTAATTCGAATTTCTTCTGGGCATCATGAAGGTCGCTCTTCGCTTGATCTTTTTGTTGCTCCAAAAAGTGGAACTTTCCTTTCCAAAGAGCTTTATCCCTTTCGTAATTAGCAACAACGTCACCATAGTCTTGATCCAGCTGCATATAGAGATTTTTGTATTTTTCAATATCTGATAGCAAGCATTTTTTCTCCTGAACAGTCTGTTCTTTGAATTGAGTCATTTGAGTTTGCAACTCTTGATAATCTGCAGCCATCCGTTTTTCTATTTCAGAACGTTTAGCTTCTATCGAAGTCAATTTCTCTTGAAGATGAGCTTTCTCTCTCTCAAGTTGGGAGAGTTGACCGTTGTATGTAGACTCAACCTCTTTCAAAGATTTCTTGACTCGATCATACTTTTCTTCGAGTTCTGCTCTGTCTTGCTTCGATCTTTCAAGCTTATCGTTTAATTCTTGAACGAAATCTTGTTTTTGAGATTCTTTTGCCAAATTATAGGGAGGAAAGATCGAATACTCTTACGTAATTTATCCTCATAGCGTTTGATCAAATCCTCAATTTGCTTTTGTTGCTCCTCGATTTTCTTGGAGAAGAATTCACTCTATACAAAATATTTAAGGCTATGACGAATGTTTTAACATAGATTACTTGTTGCTTTAACAAGGCTGTCTCACGAGCGTATTCGACTTGTCTTTCCAGGTTCTCATCATGCAGTTTTTGTTGTCTAAATTATAATAATAGATATGTAAAGATCCGATTCATGTAGCTTACCTGGCCTTTAGCTCCTCAATTTTCTCGGTAAGAGCCGATTTTTCTTGAATAAGTTGGTTCCTATCACGCTCAAACGCCATTTCTTTCTTAACAGCGTTCACTTCAGCCTGCTCTTTTGCTTGGCTAAGCGCAAACACTTCTTTATCTTTCTTAGTCACTTCAAGGGTCAAATTCTCTATCTTTGCCATCATTGTGGCTCTCTCTTCAGAGAAGCTCTTCAAGTGTTGATCAAGAGTTGCTGCGTTGCTGCTCTGGAAGCGTTGGATTGAGTCTCTAGTCTCATGCAGATATTTCTGTAATGTTTGAATCGTCTGTTCTTTGAGTGAGATGTCTTGCTCGAACTGCTGTTCTTGAGCAGTCAACCTTGATTCAAGCTCATGGAGTTCTTCCCTCAAACTTTCGATCTCATCTTCTTTAGCTTGTATCTCCTCCCGCAGTCTCGTGTCGTATTCTTCTATGAGATTGCTGTTCTTTCTTTCCCATCGTTCTTTTTCCTCAAGAATTCTTTTTTCAAGATGCGCTCTTTCATCTTCATAAACCGATTTTAATTGAAGCAGATTGGTCTCGGCCTGGCTTTGAACTTCTTGCAACTCCTTGTGCGACTGTTCATTCATCATTTCAATTTGATTCTCTAAATCTCTAATTCTTGTTGCATATCTCTCTTCAGCTTCTTTCAAAAGCTTGGCTCTATTATTTTCGAGTTGTTTGACTTGATCCAATAATTTCTGGCATTGCTCATCTTTTATCGCAAGCTCCTCTTTAAGGTTGAGTAACTGGTTCCCGTATTCTGAACCTTCGAGTTTGCATTTCATCTCCAATTCGTTGTTACGCTCAGTCAGCTGGTCAATTTGTGAGATCAGTCTCTTTCTTATGCTTTCAAACTCATTTTCAATTCTGATGATTTCAGATTTGTGTTTCTCTTTCAATTCATTAATTTGTCTCTCATCGCTTCCTGTGGATATTGGCTGATTCTCAAAGAGACCCAACGTTGTTTCATAGGCTCTCTTAATTTCACCGATCTGAGTCTTTGACTCTTCAAGTTGGAGCTCCAAAAATTCTATCTTCTGCTTCAGAATAGCCTTTTCTTTGTCGGTGGTACCTCTAAGAGTTTTATACTGTACTCATAATATTTAAGCCTTCTGAAAGCCAAAGAATAAAGTCTTACATTTTCTTCCTTCGAGTGCAACTGTTCCTCTAATTGCGCAATGCGATTGGATAGTTCATTCGTAGTTAACTCATGCTGATGCTTCAGATCAGATTCGATTTTCAGGACTTGTCTTTTCGCAACAGAAAGCTCATTGTGCAATGCTTGGATAGTATTTTGTGCCTCTTCAAGTGAAGAATTTGTTTCCGAGTCAAAATTGCTCTTCTTTCTTCGCTCCTGCTGTAACTCTTGCTCTTTAGTGGAGAGGTCGTTCTTTTAAGGATCCAGTTAAGACTCTTCATCTAAAAAAATGATTTTATTTACCTCCATTTCGGAAAGTCTCTCTTCCAATTGCTTGATGCGATTTTGTAAGATTCTATTAGCGCTTTCATATTTATTGGCTGTATCCTTGATTTGGTTGCTTGACTCCTTCTTGTGGTTTTTCAATTCAGAAACCAAGTCCTAGATACATCGAATGAATATTTGTCAATAAATGGTAGAATGTTACCTTTTCTTTCTTTGTTAAATCTTCTAGAGATTTTTCATAGTACTGAATTTTTTGTTGGAACAAGGCTTTTTCTTTCTCAAACTCTGATTGAAGCAAGAAAGTCTTTCTCTCAGCTTCCCTAGCGCTTTCTTCGGCTGCGATAAACTTGCCTTTAAGCAGTTCAAGTTCTCTTTGCATCTGTTCTTTTTGCTGAGAGAATTCTTCTTTTGTCTGGTCCTCAAAGCGGGATTTTTCCAACAAGACTCTCTTCAATTCTTTCTGAAGATGTTCTTCTTTGAAATGAAGATCTGATTTGTCTCTTTCAAGCTCGTTCAGCCGCTCACGCAAACTATTCTGTTCAGAGGCAGCTTCACGTTTGATGGTTTGGATTTGCTCTTCAAGATTCTGTTGCAAGTCACTATTGGGGAAAAAAAGAAAAGTCTTTCTTTGCATCATGAGAATCTTATTACCTTGTGAGAGTCTGCTGGAGCTCAAGTTCCTGTTGTAATTTCCTCATGAAAAATCCAGCGCCTTCATTCAATGTTTTGTGAATGAACTCAAGGATGATAGATTTCTTGGTTGGTCCGTTAGGTCCATTCTCCATAAAATAATTATAGAATATCCGCAGCTCTTTCTCAAAATCGTAAAAGTTGCGATACTCATTTCCTTTCAGTTTTTTTGAGATGCTTGTGAATTCCTTCAGAATGAAATTGTTACAGTTTCTCTAATTGATGTATGAAAATATTAGCTCTTCAGAATTTATGAAAGTTAGCATTACCGAACATTCGTTTTCATTTTCTTGCTTGGTATTTTGGAAACGAGACTTTATTTTCTTTCGAAGTTCTTCTTCGTAAGGAGCAACTTCGTCTCCGACAGCTTTGTGCCTGAAGTTTGTGAGAGCTGATTGTTTAGCCTCAACATGAATTGCTTTGAGATCCTGAATAGAGAGAGGAAGGCGATCTCTAAGATTCTCTTTCATTTGTGTTTCATAGAGAGCGATAGATTCCTCCATGGCCTTGATGCATTGACTTTGACAGACATAAGTCCAAGCATTAGAAATTGTCGGGCAAGAACCTTCGTTAATTGATCTAATGTATGATTGGATGAGTCCCAAGAACATAGATCCATCCAGAGTTTGTCCGTTGATCTGCTTTGGACGTATTTTGGTGAGTATCTGCTTCCTGAGAGACATCATTTGGTCCACAAATTCAGGTCTAAGTTGACTAAAGTCGTATTTTTCTAGATTTTGTAGTCCTTCTTCATTGGTGAGTGGTCTAACCATAGTGAAGCAATCTTTCTCTGGGAAGAAAGAGCTGATAAGTCGTCGAATGCGATTTTTATTTTCGATTTGGTCAGAAAACCCTTTTTGAGGAGCCAATGCACGTTCAAGGTATTCTTTCGAAGAAATTGGCTCGCCTTCAGAGTCAAGGAGTTGTAAAGAGAAATCTCTCACTACCCAATAAAAGCTTGGGAAGTAACGTGCAAAGTCTTCATAGTCTGGCTCCTTGTCGTCTTGCTTCGTATGAATTTGAATGTTTTTTGTGAGGTTGACAACCAAAGACAAATTGTCAATAGCGGTCTCGTCAATACTTCCCACGGAGTTGTAGAGAAAGCAGGAGCTGACCAGAATTGTCATTGCAAAGATACGGGAATCATGTGACGACTCTTGGTCCAAAGCTCCAATACCCTCGGAATCCACGACTAGCACCTTTATCGGTTGCCCGTCAGCTGTAGTGCCATCAATTGGCCGATTCCAAATCCAGAGTCCCTAAAAATGAACTTAAGCACTGGAAGTTTGAACAATGTTTCTCATACCTTTGTGCAAGGATTGATTGTCGGTCCAACTCCGAACCCTGAAGTCCGATTGAGGATCATTCTGTTGAGCAAGTATGATTTTCCTGTACGATATAGCCCTGCGACGCCAACGACGGCGATAGGATCTTGGATAGATTTCAAAAAATCAATTGCTTCGTCGTTTATCACAAATTCTGCAATGAACAGATTAAGCCTGAGGTTTACATGCTAATATCTTTTACTATTTGATTTAGGATCAAGGGATATCAAAGGAATGGCTTCCTCTTTGCTGCTGCTCTCTTGCAGAGAGAGATTATGGTCCATTTTTAGTATAAATTCGAAATTATGATTTTAAATTTTGAATCCGCAGGATCTATTTAAATCAAACTCTAACGTTCGCATTTGTTTAAAATAATGTCCTTGTGACCAAATCGAAATCGAGAATTTCATGACAATTGAAAGCACCCTCAAGTGCTCTTACGGTAAGAGCATATCGCTTCAAGAATTAATTATTCATTTGGCCCGAGTGATAGAATATCTCAGCAGTTTTGTCTCTTCTATCTGTCTGGCATGTAGGAAATACAAACATCTTAGCATCTGGCTATAGTAAACAACATTTTGAGAGTGAGTTCATAATCAGAAATTTCAATCTTTTGAAGCTTTAGTGAACTAAGGTCAGGCTCTTTGAATTTGAAGTTCCATGGCGTTACTGATTGTGAGAGTACGTTAGCTCTTCTCGTAGTAGAATACATAAATACTAATAGGAAAAACTGCTTTTTCTAATGTGTTTCAGGTTACACTGGTAATTAATCATATTCTTAATAGCAATATGCTATGGAAAATGTTCCGGCATCTCATGAATAAGTTCCACTCTTCTTGGACAACGTGCGCTTTCTACCCTCTCATCAAATACATCCTCTTTCGAGAGAGAAAGGAAAAAAAGAGAATTGTTTGTTTCCTTTCGTCTTAGTCGGCAGAATAACAAAATGAGTTTAATATCATTCAAATTTGCATTGAATTGGCCCCACTAAGCAATAAGGAGAATCCAAATTTTTGTGTATTAGCTCAAGCACTGCCTATACCTAGCCAATCGAGAGGCTTTAAGGACTAAAACGAAACGGATTGCAATTCCATTTTAAAAAATTATTTTCATTTGAATTCAATTTTTTCTCTTTTTTTTTTTGTTTAAAAATAATACTTCCGAAATAAAGAAAAAGTAATTGAACCTATTACCTATTAAGAGCTTTTGAATATTTGCTCACTCTTGAATAGGAATTTATGGATGATGCAAGCTGCAAAATTACTAGCATCGCTTTTTTTTGTTTATTAAGAAGTACATGCTTAATTCATAAATATTGTAGCCATTTTGGAAAAGAAAAAAGAAAGCAGATTATATTTTTCACATTGATAATTCTCATTATTGCTCAAAATTTATTTTTACAAATAATTAGTGGAGGAGATGCTTTGCTATGATCATTGGTCAACAGTAGTCTTGCTGGGAGCTTTTATGTAAAAGTAAAAATAAATCGATTGGAAAATTATTTTTTTTTACTTGGATTTTTATGCTCTGCAAAGTGACTTGGTTTACGTGAGTGTGTTTTGAGATCTGTCTCTGAACTTGTTCCAGAGGAGACAACGTATTTAGAACCTTCGATTTGAATTGAATGGAGGTTCTTCTTCATATTGTCTGAGCTGAGTAGTTCACTCAATGATGCAGACCTTTCAACGTTTGGAGAGGGAATTCGACTTTTCTCCTCGTTCATATCGAGGTTAATGTGCTCGTGCTCCTTGATGCGCTAACCAGGAAGAAAAAATTTTATTTTTTGTTGCCAAGAGCTCATTTACCTTTGTAATATATAGATGAGGTCTAATATTCTCGAGTCTATCCCAGCCATCGGACTTGATACGTCGGTGTTTTCTGTTGACCGAATCTATCGAAAGATCGCTACGGTTATGGTCTGACAGGCGATCTTGGTCAGTTGACAGATGGCCAGAATTCTCAAATGATCGGCGTATATGAGGAGAACTTCTTTGTCCATGATGTCTTCTAACCTGATCAGACTAGAATTTGTTATGATTCATTTAAATTGGATTGATACTCCTTTGAGCAGATCATAATGCTCTTGATGTGAAAAGTGGTTTGTCTCTTGCTTGTTCTGCTCTCCAGCCGCGTTTGTCACTTGGTCTTGATGTCTTGCATCATTATACAGATTAGAACGTGCGCTTAGACTCTTTAATAAATTGTCGCTTCCCATGGCTTCTTTACGTCTGGCCCTTGGGTTCATAAAAATAAAGAATTGCCTCAATGATAATGAGAATACGTCGATGCTAAGCCAAGGCCATGTGAGTGAAGAAGCTGCGCGATTTCAGTCTGAGACATGATCTGCTTGTCGAGCCTGTCGCATGTTAGTACATGGAATTACACTTTATTTGATACATTGAAGGACTTGCTATCGTGATCGAACGAGCACTGAACCCGAAACGTGAGCTATACATGTCACCTGTACGACCTTGCAAATCATCTTGATGGCTCGGGCTCATAAAATATCTCAGATCCGGAACTTTATTTTCAGCCAGCGGATAATCTCCTCTGGGTGAACTGAAATCTGTTTTTCCCCCAGAATCTTGTCGGCTGTGGCTCTATAAAATTACGTTATTTCTCCAAATTGTAATTATTGCTGTTACTTTGTGCACTGGATACAATCTTTCCCTCATCTGAGCCCTTTCAAGTTCAACTTTCTGTGACCATTCGAGGTTTCTTTTGTAGAATTCGTCGAAATTCACTTTGCTTGGAGCTATGTTCCTTTCGGAAGCAAAATCTTCTAACCCATTAGGCTGTCTCCCGAGCTACGATAACAATTTTATAAGATCTACCACAGAATTTAATTACATCGAACATGCCAAATTGATCTTTCTTATTCCTCAGTAGTTCGCGATTTCGAGATTCAGCAGATTTGTTTATTGAGTTTTCTTTTGTTTTCTTGGCTTTTTGGCGATCCAAACCATCTGGACTCACCTGAATTTGATTTTTCAATTGCCTATAACAATAATCAGCAATTGTCACTATGTGTCGCATATATACTTCATTCCCATTGCATCACTCCCCATTCCTCGAGTATCAACGAGCTGCTTCGCTAGAGATTCGATTTCCTTGGGCGATAAGTTTTTCTTCGGTCCTTTTGAGCTGCGCTGAAGCTGTTTCAGGATCTCAGTAGGATGAGTATAGTCAGTTAGATCGCGGCCCATTCTTTGCATATTTTGGGTTGATTTCAATTTGTCTGCAGTTTGGAGTTTGTTCATATCTTGGAATTGATATTTTTCTTGATTCGAGGAACCCTTTCGTTCATTTGATTCAGACTTTTTGGTAAGGAGTGCTTTGGGTCGTACATCAATTTTCTCAGAATTTTCGTCTTTTATATGCTGATTTTTCTCTTCTGACTCTGCTTTTTGCCTAAATCAAATATGATGAGTTAGAAAAGCTTAATAATCAGCAATTTATTTACCTTTTAGACTGATATTTTGAAAATGATGGGATCTCGCTCTCACGTGTTTTAGTTTTTGAGTTTTTGTTATTTACATGAATTTCCTGCTGTTGTTGTTGATCAGTATTGCCTATTTCTTGAGAGGGACTCTTTCTCTCTCTATTTGGTGTATTTTTATGATCATCTTTCTTTGGAGTCTGATATTTTGAGGAGGAAGTAGGTTCTCCAACTTCGAACAGACCTTTTTTTGATTTGTGAGGATTCATCAAATCTACTTTTTCCAGTTCTTTACGATTTTTTACAGTTCCCATTTCCTTTGAGGAGTGCTCTTTTGAAATTTTATCGGCTGATTGTGTTTTTTTCAGGTTATTATTGTTCCCTTTATCATTTGAATTTTTATTTTCCTCCGTATTTTTTGTCGTCTCCTGAGGATTCCTTCTAGTAGCAAACCGAAGGTCACCTGGAGTTACAAAAGGATTATCATCGGTTTGTGTCTGTGAATCTCTCAGCTTGAAGTTCGCTGGGTGATGTGGAGATTTCATTTGATTTCCATCAAATAGGCTTTTCGATTTTCCATTTCTCTTTTTTTTGGTATTATCTGAGAAATCCAGGTAGTTTTCGAAATTGTTGATTTGTTGCATAATTTCTTCCTGCTTTTCTTTGACCTGATCGATCAGATTCTTCTGCTTCTTTGATGTTTTATTTTGGTTCTTCCTGGCCTGTTTCAAATCCTCTTCTGTGCAGAACTTGCCTGTCTCAATTATATTTTGGAAATCTCTTAGGTCTTCTCCTGATAGACCTGTATTGTCGTTTTGCCCCTTTAAGCTTGAAATATCCGCATTTTTCATGTCATTTCTTCTCGATTGATTCTGAATATTTTTCAAAAGTTCAGAGTTAGGATTCTTCTTTTCGGTAACTATATTGGCTACACGAGTCTTATTCGAAGAAGGGCTCTGGACACTTTTTAAGTTTGCATTTTCCTGGTTCTGCTTGTCCTGAGGAGCAGAAAGCTTCCTTGAACTTAATTTTTCTCTGGGCTTTTCAGCAGGACTTAGCTGCTTCTTTAACGGTTCTATAATCCCATTTCTAGGGGTGCTTTGCAAATCTTCCATAAATGTCTTTTTTCTGCGTAGGAAGAATAGAATTAAAATTCATTGACTGTTAAAATCTTTTACCCACTGAGATAATAATTTGAAATGTCATCTTCATTGAAACCATCCTGCTTGACAGAGCCTTGTGGAGCTAGTTGATTTATAGTTTCTTGATTCTTGGGAGAAAGTAAAAGTTTCTTTTTGTCGGAACTGTCGAAACAGATTAAGTTTTTGTAAGCAAAATTATAATTAAGGTACCTCTTCAAATTCTCATTTTTTGTTGTAGCCTTCTTGTTGCCTTTTTGTTCTACTTTCGAGGAATCACTTTTTGGTCGTTGAGTGTTTTGTGAATTTTGCTGCATTTTAGAAGCGCCGGCTGGCTGGTTTTTCGAGTTAATATTTTGCGAATTTTTTGTTGGAGTGCCAATAATCATTTGTGAATTTAGAGCTTGATTTAAATCATTATTCTGCGAGTTTTTGAGATCAGAGTTCTTTTTAACTGATAGTTCCTTGCTCTCACATACTGATAGAATGTTTTTTGAAACTGCTTGCTGGTTGCTTCCATCATCAATAATACGATTTTCTGTTTCTGTTTCTAAATTTTTTCGTGCTTTTGTGCTAGTACTTTTTTGGCTTCTGGCCCTGGAATTCTTCATAGGATCCTCCTGTAAATTCTCACCTGGAGCATTGGATTCCATAGTTCTCGATTCTCCTTGAGCTGGATCCTCCCCCTCATCAAATTTAGAGCTTTTTTTGAGTTTCGCAGCGTTTTGCTTTTTCGTCACCTGCCCAGACTTCGCTTGGTTCGCAACTGTTCCTTCTTGTGAATTGGCTCTATTCATCCAACTGCCTTGAATAAACTCCTCTTGGTCCTGCATCCGACTGTTCGTCTCATGATCACCGTTTGAAATGATTTGATAGTTGCACTCAGGGTCATTTTTTGGGTTTTCTATCCCATTCCGATCACCTTGTTGGTTATTTGCATCAGAGCTACCGATTTTTTTCTTTGATCGAGATCCGGTTTCTTTGACAGTTAATTCTTGGTTAGCTTGTTTGTTCCTCAAGTTATCATCACTTTTCGGATTATTGAGGTCAGAACTGCTTTCTGTTGATGTTTTTGTGAGAAGTTTCTTGTGAGTCGCCTCCTTGCTGCTTTTCGAGCCACTGTGTCCCTGTCCCGTCTCGAATTCAGTAGATCTCCCTTCGCTTAGATATTGATTATCAGAGAATGCATTTAGTGGAATTTGCATGTTGGAATCATGATTATTTTTGCGGTTTGAGGTCATACTCTTTCCTGACTCTTGTATTGGTTCTTTTCCCGGCTCTAGTGATTTACTGGGAAGAGACCTTTTAGCAGGATTCTTCGTTCCGTTTCTCTCCTTTACTTCTCCAGACTGCTTTTGCTGCACTGGATTTGTACTTTCTTTCTGTGGTTCAGTCTCATTGTTTTCAATAATTTTTTTCTTACTCGGATTTTTTTCTGAATTACCGTTTTGTCCCATGGGCGAGTTCTTCACAAAACCTTCCTGCGAATTCTCTTGAAGATCCGAAATTTCGATTCGAATTTTATTTGTGTCATTTTGAGTATCGTCAGAGGCTAATCGAGATAGATTGTCTTTCTTCGAGAGACTACTTTTCTTGCTTGAAGAACCCGATGTTTTGCTCGGATGTTGCTGGATATTTTCGACAGTATCAGTATTTTTTGCTGATTTAAGAGTTCTGCTCTTAGCCTTTGCGTTAGTAAGAGTTGTTTCTGTCGACTCTTTGATTTGTCTTCCATCATCGGTCAGCAGAATCAAATTTTCCTCCATTTCTACTCGGTCCTCTGCAGCCTGTTCTTGCATAGTTGTTAAGGTTTGCTTTCGAGATTTGTTCCCTCCAGTCTTCTTTGTCTCTTTTACTTGCTCTTGCTCCTCTCGCCCCTGATTCTGAAGTGACCCACCCACTTTTTCATGGTGGGTTTCCCAGGTATTATTGAATTTTTGAGGACCTAATCCAGTTGTTTCGGCTGCAGATTTTTTGATGCGCTCTCGAGTCATTCCTCCGGCCTCAAGACCTGTTTCCTGAGCTTCAATGAACTGATTTCCACTAGATGCGAAATTAATAACTTCAGAGTTCTCTTCTTCGACCCTTTTTTCTACGGACTCACGAAATTGTACACTATCTTGCCGTTTTTGAGACTGTTCATTCAAGTTTCCATCTTTTGATGAAACTGTTCCTTGGCCCAAATTTGAAGGTGTCGATTTGGCTAACTGTGAGAGTTCCTTGGAGCCACCTTCACCAAAATTTCCTTCTAAATTTTCGTGTCCTTTCTTTTTCATATTCTGTGACTTCCATGCTTCAGATTCTTTTTTCCCTCCCTATATGTAGAAAAATAATAAGCTCACACCATACATTTTTGATAATTACTGGAGACTCTGCTCTATACATTGTTTCTGTGAATCTCTTGTCCCCAGGAATGTTAGATTTTTGACTTCCCAAATTCAATGTTTCCTGGACCCGTCCGAATTCCATCTCAGCCCTTAGAACTCGCTGACTATTACTATGATGCCCTTGCTGCCCTTGTTCCTCCATACCTTGATTTTGATCAAAATTGACCTCGTGATTGTTTATCACGATCTCATCAAATCCTTCTTCGACTCGCTCTTCCTCGTTTGCTCGTAAAGGACTGGTATTGTTTTTCGTTATTGCTTTCATTGAGTCTGAATATTGTGGATCTATTTTTCTACTCCACGCTCTTTCTTTCTTCTCCTCTTCCGCTCTCTTTGATCTTATTTGTGCTATCCTTTCAAGTTCAATTTTTTCTTTTTCTTTGGTTTCGTCCTGAGTTTGTTTCACTCTTTGTCTGAGCAAATCTTCTAGACCCTTTTCTCTATTTTTCGCTTTCTCTGCGATTTCATGATTATTAAGTCGAGCAGTAGATGCAGATTTCTGGCTCATAGCAAAATGGCTTTGGTGAGGTCCAGAATCAAGTTTGCTCGGATCAGAAACCACGATGTTATATCCTGACGCTTTTCGCTCACTCAATGAATATTTTTTGCTCACATCACTCACTTCACTGGAAGACCGTCTTGATCTCTGCCCAAACATTTTTTCCATTGAATGAACCCACTCTACACCGTGTGGCTGTGTCTCTTCCACAAAACTATGTAAAGATAGATTCTTAGATCGCGAAGTGTTCAGTCTTGAACTTTTAGCCTCTATACCACCTTTATTTTCACTTATTTCTGAGGGGTTTATTAATAAAACACGTGAGCTAGTGCGACTCCGACCATGAGATCCAAAAGAATCATGTGATCGATTTGTGAGTGATACGGTGGATAATCGCTCATCATATGGGATTTTAAGACGATCATCTTGTAAATACGCTGGTTTGTTCTGGTGAAGATTTTCTGAAATTCGGCGAGAATGGCCAGTGCCAGGAGTTGGCGGTTTAAGTCCGCTAGATTTTTCATTTTCACGGCGGCTTGTACCAAGCCTATGGACAATTTCCGGGCTGTCATAAATATCGGTTTTCTTTTGAGCCTTTAACTCACCTAATGTGCTTTTACTAAATATTTCTTGTTCAGGTGCATCTGCCTGGAACTCAAAGCTATTATTAAAACTTACGACCTCTTCATCCTTATTTTTCGTATCTGAAGATTTCACTTGAGCAAGTGAATGAGGAATAGTTGTCAGACTTAGAGATTGTAGATTGAGTTTGTTGTTCTCGGGCTGCTGCTTGGAATTTGAACCTAAAATATTCCATTATCTCGAGAAGAAAGAAAGAAAATTGGTTTTTTAAGCAAAAAAGATCCCAAAAGTAGTGCGTTTCAAAAATTTATGAAAAGGTTCTTATCAGAATTCTATGTTATACTTTTTTTAGGATCATCTGTAATCCGAACTTTTTGCTCATCAATATCTGAAGCTTTTGAAGTGAGTGCGCCTGCAAAACCAGGTCCATTAATCGATCCTGTGGATAGTACAAAACTTCTAAATGAAATGTAGAAATTTCAATTTTACCTGCTGAGTTTACGGTATTATGGGAATTGGAGGAACGGTTTCCCGTGTTGGCTGCCGGCTTGGGAGATGTGGAATGGGTGTTGTGATGTTTTGCTCCAAAACTAGGAGTACCCTCTGCAGTATGCTTATTTTTCCCTCTTTGTTCTTTTGTAGGGTTTTTATTAATATTGTTTAGCATGGTGCTGAAAGTCTCTTCTCTTGCTTGTTTTTTTGGATCATCTCCTTTTGAAACCGATTTATTCCTCACACCGAATTGAGAACTATTCGACATCTTCGGTTTAACTAAGCAAAAACCAACGTTTATTTTTTATTAGCTGAAGTATTTTTTTGAAAGTTTTATTCTTACTCGTAACTTAATTTGTATCTCAGCCAAAAATATTCTGGCCTCACTGTCTGGCTTGATTTTGCAGGATTAAACAGTAAAAATGTCCTCAACGATTCAACTCTCTTAAATAATATGTTGAATGTCATAGAATATACAAATTGTGGTCGACATGCAAATGTCTATTGTTCATTTTGAGTTTTCTAATGTTATAATGGGTAACATAGCTTATTATGATCTGCTATTACCATTATTGAAAGGGAAGATCTCTTTTTTTTAACGCAACATATTACATTGATATGAAAAAGGTCATAGATATTAATGATGATGGTGAATTAATAAAACGTAGATACAAGAGAAAAGCGAAGCAACATTTTACAGCAAGCCTTTATTCTCTGTAATCTTTCTGATGATCGTTTTCATCGCATTATCGATATAAGACTTGATTTGCTCATTCAGCTCCTCATTAACGGTGTACATATTCTCTTTAATCACACGAACTTGGTCTTTCATGTTCTCATCAACTGATCGGATGTCATTCTTAATGATATGAACTTCGTCTCTTACGACTCTAATCTCGCCTTTCAGTTGACGAATCACTTCGGCTTTGATTTCAGCTTTAGTTGCTGATATCTTATCGCTCAGTATTTCAGTCGACTTTTGTAGATTGAATTCATTATCGTCTTGAAGCTGGAACTCTTGAACCACAAGTAAAAAGTACTCCTCTTGCTGCTCATTTTGAGCCCTTCTTCGGCAAAATAAGCATCTAAAAATATTCGAAACCGTGATGTTGACCGATGAAATTTCGAACATCATTGAAAGTCTCTCTCTTCCATCGAAGGCTTCTGTTTGATTTCTGACTCTGGCGTAGGTATCACCCATGAGCGCGACAAGCATGTTAAGTAAGACCAAAGGCTGCAAGAAGGTTGCCATGAGGAAGAATGGCAGAGTGACAGTGAGGCCTGTGTAAGTAGTTGTATCCCAGTTCCCGAGCACCAAATCGTACATCTCGAGAATCGTGCCTCCCAAAGTGGAGTTATCCTCATTTTGACTTGCTTTACGGCTTTGGAACATGAGTAGTGCGAATGCGAACGTGTAGACTAGAATGACCGTCATGAACGAAAGGGAATCTCTGAGAATCTCCCAAATCATACGAATGAGATGCCTGAGCTGATCAATGACTCTCAAAGTGATCAGCAATTTGCTGTAAAGCAACAAAATTGCTACGGATATAAATAAACTTTGAATTTGAGTGTCAGCGTCAGTCCAAAAGAGCACGGAAGCCGTAATTTGAGATGTAATTGTGGCCAATTCAACGAAGTTCCAAGAATCTGAAAGATAATCGGTTATACTTGCTGAGGCTTGGAACAGCTCGAAGAGAAGCAGTAAACTATTTATTCCCACTGTCATCATCAGAAATACTGAAGCAATGCTGTCCAGTGTTTCAATGTGTCTCATGAGCGTGAAGGCTGTGAATAAGACGACTGGAACCATATAAAAAGCTGCGTTGAACCAAAGATATTTTTTCGTATTCAACCAGAAATAATCAATTAGATGCATCACGACAGGGTTCTGGTAGAACAAATTGCTGTCAACTCCGAATTTATTGAAGACTTCTATAATTTCAAGAGTATCTGAGGAGGTAATATCGTACGAGAGCGGTAGCACTATCACTTGATATTCGAGCGCTGTATTACCTTCTTTAGAAACAGCGGCTGCAACTTGGCTCGGTTTGAGGACAAGATCGGTCAATTGAGCGAATCCTTTTGACTCGCCGCTCAAAATTTGTCCTTGGAGAGGCAGAGATTGGTAGTTGATGACGCATTCTCTAGGGTCCATGATGAAACATTTCAAGTAATTCAAGAATGAGGTGTTTGGCTGGGTTCCAGCAACTTTCTGGACAAGTTTAGCGAGATGAATCAGCAATCTTCCTCTTTCGACTGGTGGAGCATTCAAATTTATAAACGAGGAGAGGTTCTTGAAGAAATGAAAGTTGAATTGATGGACGTTGATGGTCAGTTCACCTTCGTATTTGAGGAGGTAGTCAAGTTGAGTCTGATTGTCCGAATCAATCGAGAAGTAGATCTTTCTCTCCATAGCTAAATCAAGTAAGGATAAATGAACATTCGGAAGCAAAAAGATCACGAAGTTCAAGAAATTCCAGCCTTTTGGCATGTAATATAGATCGGTAAGTGTGGCTAGTTCTTCCGCTGGAGGGGCTACTCCTGAGATAATCGAAGCTGCATAAGCACGGAAAGCAAAAAGCAATGGAGGTATGAACCTCGCAGTCGTCTGGTTTTCTGGAGACACGAATTTTGGTTGATGAATCGTGATATTGCTGAACCCTGACCCCGAAACGATGTACTTGTTGTCAGGAGTTACAGCAACCGAAGAAATCCAATCTGTGATATTATTCTGTATCTTGTAAAGAAGTCTCTCACCGACGATATCCCACAGGCCTATAGTATTATCGCCTGACCCTGTCACGATATGCATACTGTCTGGAGTAACAGCTACTGAAAAAATACAGTCGGTGTGAGCGCTTTCAAATCTGTAATAGAGCTTCGGTGGTTGGGCTTGATGATCCCATAGAGCAATGCTCAAATCTTCAGATGTTGAAACGACAAATCTGTTGTCAGGTGCCACAGCAAGTCCGGTAATTCCGCCTTTGTGTGCTTTGGCAAATCTATGAACAAGTTTCTTGAGTTGGATGTCCCAGATAGCTATGGATAAATCACTTGCTCCCAGAGAGCCTGAAATGATGTACTTGCTATCTGGCGTCACTACAACGGAAGAAATAGCTTCTTTATGAGCCTCAGCAAATCTGTGGATAAGCTTACCACTCCAGATGGCAACGCTCCTGTCGCCTGATCCAGTGACGATATATTTATTATCTGGAGAAACGGCCACAGATCTCACGGCGTCCGTGTGCCCATCAGTGTAGGCCTGCACAAGCGTCCTCTTTTCTATATCCCAGATTTTTAAGGACTTATCTTGAGAACCTGAAGCGATATACTTGCTGTCTGCAGTGGTAACCACTGAATATATAGAATCTTCATGAGCATTGTCGAATTTATGTAAGAGCTTCTTTCCTTGAAGATCCCAAAGGCCAATACTTCTATCATAAGAGCCAGAAACTATATACTTGTTATTGCCTGAAACTGCAACAGACTCAATTGCGCCTTCATGTGCGTTTTCGAATCTGTAGAATAACTTGTTGTCTTGGATGTCCCAAAGAGTGACTGTACTGTCTTGAGACCCGGTCACGATATAGTGGTTATTTGAGGTCACAGACGCGGATGTAATCGAACCAGCATGCGCGTTTTCTATCTTATGTAACTGCTTCTTTCTGCGAATGTCCCAGAATCCAATGCTCCTGTCGTCAGACACTGAAATAATGTGGTTGCAATCTTGTGTCACAATTGCTGAGGTGATATTTTCGGCGTGGCAATCCTTGAATTTATAGACCGCAGTTCGGTCTTGAATATCCCAGACTCCTATATTTTTATCGAAAGATCCAGATACGATATACTGACTGTCTGGACTAATGGATAAACAATTTATTGTGTCATTATGAGCGAATTCGAAACGAAAGACGAGTTTCTTGTCTCGAAGATCCCACATAGCAATTGATTTGTCTCTATCACTTCCTCCTGAAACGACATATTTGTTATCAGGAGTCACCGCAACAGACTGGACTGAATCGGTATGAGCATTTGGAAGTCTGACGATATCTCTGTCTTCGATTGAACAAAAGACTAAGGATTTGTCGTCTGAACCCGATATGATCAGTCTATCATCTTTGGAAACGGCTACAGCTCTAATTCGCTCCTTATGTGGCTCATATCTATGAACCAAAGATAGCGTCTCAAAGCTCCAAACGGCAATAGTTTTATCTTCACCACCTGAGATGATATATTGTCTATTATCTGTGAGAACGATCGCCATTATGGGCTCATTATGCGCGTTTTCAATTCGATTCACTAGTTTCTTATCCATAATATCCCAAATCGAGATATTAGAATCCATGGCTCCAGCCACAATGTTCTGATTATCCGAAGTCACCGCCAGAGCCGCTATCGAGTGGGAATCCATACCACTAAATCGATGAACCAAGCTCTTGAGGTTAAAATCCCAGATAGCAACAGATTTATCGTCTGAGACAGAAGCGAATTTGCTGCCAGAGGTGGCTGCTATATTGTGGATCCATTCCGAATGGGCATTTAGGAATTTGTGATATAAAGTTTTCTCTTTAATGTTCCAAATTGAGATAGAATTATCACCGCTCCCAGCAATGATATAGCTACCATCATTTATAAGAGTGAGAGAGGAGACCATATTATTATCTGGAAGTTCGAAAGTGTGGACTTTAGTTCTTGAATTGTAATCCCAGATGGTAACTTTATCATCTGCTGCAGTGATGAGGTATGAATTGTCAGGAGTGACAGCCAAATAACGGATCAATCCCTCATGCGCTTCTTCAATGCGTTCTAGAAGCATTTTGTCACCGAAATCCCAAATACCAATGCTTCTATCTGAAGAGACAGAAATAATACCTCCATCAGGAGCTACTGCAACTGCATTGATTATATCCGTGTGCGCATCATCGAATCTATGAGCCAATTCTTTGAGGTCAATATCCCACACCCCAATTGACCGGTCCTGGGACCCAGAAATGATATATTGGGAATTAGGAGTTACGGCAATAGAGAAAATAATATCGGTGTGCGCGTCTACGAATCTATGAAGTAGCTTCTTCTGTTCCAGGTCCCAGACTGCAATCGATCGGTCTTGTGAGCTTGTAATAATGTATTGACCATCAGGTGACACTACGAGAGTTGAGACCCAGTCTCCATGGGCATCCGCCACTCTCATAATGAACTTATTCAGTTCAAGATCCCAGAATGAGATGGATTTGTCCGCCGATCCAGTAATAGCATAACGGTTGTCCGGAGTTATTGCGACGGATCGAATTGATTCTCCATGGGGATCATCAAATCTTCTCAAAAGCAACTTATCTTGGAGACTCCATATGGCGACTGAGGAATCTTGACTTGCAGAAACAATGCATTTGTTGTCAGGAGTAACTGCTACGGTCCTTATTCCTGCTATATGAGCTTCTTCAAACTTGATGACGTTCTTCTTCTGCTGAATGTCCCAGATAGCCAGAGTTCTATCTAAGGCGCCTGAGATAATAAGCTTGCTATCCAGCGATATCGTAATGGAAGTGATCCAATCATTGTGCGCGCCTTCGAACCTATGAGCCATGACCTTTCTCTGAATGTCCCAAACCGCAATACTTTTGTCATGGGATCCAGAAATAATATACTTGCTGTCGAAAGTCACAGCAATTGAAGTGATATGGCTATTATGTGCGTTATTGAACCTGTGAATCAATTTCTTATCTTCCACGCTCCAGACAGCTATTGTTTCGTCTCTCCCTGCTGAAACAACGTATTTTTTGTCTAGAGTTATTTCGATTGAGCTTATCATATCTCCGTGTGCGTTGTCGAATTTATAATGCTGTTCTCGAGTCTTCGTGTCCCAGATTATGATACTTCGATCGTCAGATCCAGACACAATGTATTTATTGTCAAAGGATATCGAGAGCGCAGAGATGAATCCATAATGTCCATCTTCAAATTTGAGGTACGGTTTCTTGGTCTTCAGATCAGAAATTATAATGGTTCTGTCTTCTGATCCTGTAACGATACATTTTCTGTTTTCAGTCATTACCATTGCAGTAATTCTCTTTTCATGCACTCTTTTGAGGTAGTATACAAGCCTATGCTCATTGAGACTCCAGATTTCGATGTCATTTTCGTCATTTGACTTCAGATAAACATTTTCGAGTTCGTATTCACCTAATACGATTTTTCCGCAAGTACAACCTTCAACCATGAGTCTCTTCGGCTTGATATTGATCTTCATGTCTCTGACCAGTAAACTTCTCTGCTCTTTTAAATCGCCCTTCTTCTGTTTCGATTCCATGTTGAGTACAATTTTTCCTGAATTAAGCGTTTTTATTTATTATTCTTATCTGCGTGTTGCTTTAGTAATTTAAATCGGACAAGCGACCGGTTTCGCAACCGTTTAATTATTATTTGGCACAAGTGCTTTTAAACCGTTTCGGTTTTTTTATTTAATTGGCTAACGAAGCCAAAATTGGTAGTCTTGAGAGTGAGTTAAACCGGACAACACTTTTTGCTACAAAAATGGATCCACTCACTTCAGATCCGAGAAATGTAAGATATCCACCGGCATAGAAATTTGTTACGAAAGTTTCTTTAGAATCAAGCCAATTGTGAGTAGATATCAACTATCATTCGTTGAGTTGTTAGAAAATGGTGAAGGAGGCTAAAACGAGGAGACGTTGAAATAACAAATAGAGCAATTCAAACTCATTTTCATGAAAAGATTTTGGTTTGCAAAAATTTTCGCATTCCTATTTGAAATTTCTTTGCAGGTGCGTTTTTTTATTAAAAGTTAATTAGTTAACAGAAGAAACGCTTAAACAAAAACTGTTTAAAAACACTTGTCTTGAGCAAGGTTATTTTTCTCAAATGAATCTAAAAATGAAGTAATAAAGCCAATTTTGAAGGGAATTCTTTTTCGAGAAGAAGCTTTCGAAAAATCGATGAGGAAGAGTGAATAAAACTACTACTTTGATCGTGAATGATAATCGCAATTCCTCTCTTCATCAATAGACTCTTCTAGTCAATGATGCTGAGAAGAGTTCAAGGTCCGAAGCCAAATCCCCAGCAAACAAGCCAACTAGCCAACTGATCGAACCAACAGTCTGCAGTTCGTTGTATAGCTGCTGATATCTTGAAATAATATCGAAAGTTGATTGCGAACTCAGCCAGTCATTTGTCTTTCTGATAATTCTTGTCCATCAAATTGCTCTCAATAGAAAACGACATGGACATTCCTTGATGATTTCTTGAATAGTAGTACAAAAGATATTGGATTCGACCAAAGTTAACCGCGCAGGAAAATTAAAAATAGTCTTATTAAATCAGGAATAAAATCATATTGATAAAAATAACATTGAAATCTTCGTTTCTCTCTGGGATTACACGCTTGAAAGCATCCAGAGGCCATAGATCTTTGATATTTCTCTTTAATTCTTTTATTAAGAACGTCTTAGCCTAAGAACTCACTAATTTCGGTGATTGGACGGAGTAATTCTCCGTATCTCAGGACTATCTAGGAATCTTTTCTAAGTGAAGATTTGTATACCTTGCTTATCTTGGAAAAGTGCTTGATAATGAGAAGCGATCTTCTTTGTTGCGAACTCAATGTATATTGTAATGAGTAAAGACCAGAATTTCACAAAACCGGAGTTAAGCCTGCCACCAGGGCTGAGAGTTCTGATGTTGGCTTGAAGAGCTAAGTAGATATTGAGAAAGTTTCACTGAAAATCGACTATTTTTCGGTTCAGTCTCCCATAATCATCACTAATAACGCTGGAAAATAATGTATCGCTTTGAGATATCAAAGACTTAAGGTTACTCATCCTTAATATTTAGTGATTTTGGATCAACTGTTCAAGGTTATAATCGGAACAGTTTTTTCATTATAATGGACTAATTACTCCAATAGTTTGCTACTAAACCTCAGAAAAGAATTTTAATTCATTGTAATTACTTCTCCCATACATCCTAAAGTTTTTCAACCAGTTCAGGTTCTCCACAGAGATTCTTTGGAAAAATTAGAGAGCAAGAATCAAGATCAAGTTAACTTCGAAACTGTTAACAATGATTAACAATAGATTTAAAATAAAAGTGCTGGTACTTTCCTAGGAAATCCACAATGGAAGGTAGATCGACATTCATCCCCTTTTGTACTATTTGAACAGCTAGATACAACAAAGAATACGAAATACAGTTAGTTGGTGATGAGTTCAAAACTTGGAAAAAGAATGCTTTTTCTTTATATGACCTCGCAATAACTCCAGTCCTCGAGTGGCCATCGCTCACTTGCCAGTGGTTACCTGTGAAAGATACGTAAGTGTATATCGAATAATTTTCAGTCAATCTCTCCATATTTCCATGCAGCCCACCTGACAGTGACTATAACATACATAAATTGATTCTTGGCACAAATACTTCAGGATCAGAGCCAAATTATCTCATGGTCGCCAAAGTCAGAATACCTACCGAAGATATACTGATAGATATCGCAGACTACGATATGGCACTTAAAGGTAATACATTTCTGAGTTCGAAATCAAGCTACGTTTCGGATTATAGACCAAATGGGACCGTCAACCCTTTCAACGAAAAGCAGAATCGAAATCGAAACTAAGATTCTTCATAAAGGACCAGTTTATCGCGCGCGTTATATGCCCCAAAAATACAATATTATAGCTACTAAAACATCTTTCGGCGAAGTTCATATTTACGACTATGCTCAACATCCCCCTACTCCTGATAGCACAGAACACATCAAACCAGATCTCATGTTAACTGGACATACAATGGGTGGATCTGGATTGATGTGGAATGAGAAGAAACCTGGATATATCCTGTCGAGTGGAGAAGATGGGAAGGCAATCCTTATTATAATTTAGTCAACCCCAGCTAACTTTCTGAAAAAAAATAGGTTTGTTTATGGAATATCGATGAAAGTAACCAGACTATGAGAAGTTTAAAGCCTATTCGCGAGTTTACCAATCATAAAGGATCTGTCGAGGTATTCACTGGTTGAAATGGGGCTGGGAATTAATTTTGTAACAAAGGATATTTGCTGGCATCCGTTTCTCGAAGATTTGTTCGGTTCTGTGGGCGTTGACAGACATATTCTTATGTAAAAATAAACGAAAATCAAGAGAAAAATGAACAATAAATTCTTCTATTAAAACAGATGTGATTTAAGACAGAAGAACACGAAACCCACGCACGATATTTTCGCTCATTTTGACGAGATTCGCTCTATTGATTTCAACAAAAATAACGAATACATATTCGTCACAGGAGGCGCCGACAACGCCATCTGTCTTTGGGATATCAGAAACACTTCGAAGAGCGTGAACATCTTTGAAGATCATAAGAAAGAAGTATTAATTCTACCAATTAGTCGCCTCCATGAGAAATTTTTCATAGGTAGTTAAAGTTGAGTGGAGTCCAAATAATAGCAATTTATTTGCTTCCTGCTCCAAAGACAGAAGACTAAAAGTTTGGGATCTTTCAAAAATCGATCAAGAAGGCAGCAATTCGGAGCTTTTGGTAGCTTTACAACTCAATGATTGTCTATTGATATACCACATTAGTTCGTACATGAGGGGCATCAGAGCGCAATTCCCGACTTCAGTTGGAATATTAATGATCCGATGCTAATGGCTTCTGTTGAAGCAGAAAATAATCTTATTCACATCTGGCAAATGGTATTAAACTTAATTTGAACTTGCTTCATGAACCACAATTTAGGCATCTAGCATATACACTAGTGGAGAAGGAGGGAAGATTTGAGGGTTAGTTTTCTCAATTTTTTACTTTTCTTCACGAGAAAAAAAAAGTGCAAGAATTAAATTGCTTAGTTTTCATGCCCTAGATATCTCAGTATTCTTTCTTGCGTTTGTCGGCTTTAACATAGGAGAATTTGGTTTTAACATTTTGTATCTTGACAGCAACTAATAATGTCTCTTGTCAGTTTAAAAATTGTATTGATAATTTTAATAAAATCAAATATCTGCTACAAATTACATTCAAGAGAGTGATAGAAGAAGAAAAAAAGTTTCGTTCTTTGTTTGTACTCGTTGCCATTATATAAGCAGCAATAGCAGATCAACAACAGCATCTTGGATTTCAACCATCTAGCTTCTTCGGTTTGCGTCTATTTGGTCATTTCAAGCTGAATTCAGCTTGTTATTAAAAATTATTGACGAGTAGTTTTCAGAATGCTCTCATAGGATTGATGCTGATTACAGCGGCTCGTTGCTAACAACGTTAAATATCATTTGGTGCATAATTCACAGTCAAAACATTTTTTGGAATACACCATTACGAGGGCAATGTTATCCCTCCTGGAGTTTCATTTTACTCAAGGAGAACCGCTAGATTTTAATCATTTTCTCGAGCAAAAGTGACTTTGATTCGGGATATGATAGCCTTTCAATTCTTTGACCTTATTGAAATAATTTATAAAATTGATCAATTTATTCATTTAATCCTTGTTTAAGCATATCTAAGCCATTTGCTGATGAAACTCTCTCACAAAAACTCGGTGATTGATAAAGAAATTGAGCTCATGCTACTTCAAGACACGCATTCCAAGGCATATCCAGAAATTTCCATTCCAATTCCTTCTGCTCACGAACCTCATAAATATAACATCAAAGGCATAGCTTACGCCTTAGCTGGAGCTTTTCTCAATGTTATGGCAGGCGCTATCAAGAAAACAATACCAGACGTGCCTGTTCCTCAGTTGCTTTTCGTCCGAACGATCTACACAGTGATTCTTGTTTCAGCTATTTTGCTAGTCACTAAACAGACTCAAGAACTCAGAAAAAGCTTTACGGTTCCTGTCATTCTGATGGCAATAGGCAGAACGCTTTGCAACCTTTTTTATTTCACATCGCTCATAAGTCTAACAGTAAGTGAGCTTATTACAATATATTCGACAAATGGGATGTTGTCAGGGATATTGGCCTCTGTTGCGCTTAAGGAACCATACACAGGTATTGAAAAAATACTCGGCTTATTGTGCTTTGCTGGAGTTATCCTGATAGTCCGACCTCCTTTTTTGTTCGGCCAAGAGATCGGTCCTGATCAGGTGGACCCCGAACTGCCAAGGTACATTGCTGGCATCATGGGATTTCTCGCGGCATTCTTTTTCTCAGCAAGTCAGGTGACAATTCGATCCATGAAAATTAAAATTCCCACCTGGATCCTTGGCTTTCATATTCAGGTCAATGCGTTCTTATTCTTCGCAATTTATCTATGGCTTATGGGTGGATACCGACCGTTGAGTTATTCTGAACATTGGGGAGTGTTTTTGAGTGGGGTATGCACCTTTGCGATCATTCATCTTAATATTAGAGCGATTGAACTTGAGAAACCAAGTGTAGTTGGGGTAATTCAATACTCTCAACTATTATTCTCATTACTATTTGATGTTTTAATAATGGGAACGTTCCCTTCAACTTCTACATTCATCGGAGCAGCATTCATCTTTGGGAGTTGTTTCTACTTGATAAAGTTGCAGAATTCTGACGGCAAATAAGAGACCTCGAATACCATAAGAAATCTAAAGTTCATTTCGATTGTGAGCAAGAAATACTCAACAGATAACGACCTCAATGAATTATTAAGCAGCTCGTTAATCTTGAAGAGTAATTTTGAAATTTTCTTTTATCTTCATCTACAGCATGAATAGTCGAAATAGCCAAATTAGTTTTTTTTTTTGATTTGTTGTTGTTGTCGCTACTTTTAATTGAGAAGAAGCTCTCCAACTAAATCAATTGTTCTTTGTCAAAGTGGCCAGTTTTCTAAAAGTAGCAGTTCTCTACGCATCATCTTGAACTGCAATTAAAAGTAAACTTAACTCTTTTGAAATAAACTTTCGATAATTTTATTTAAACTCCTGTTGCTGTTAGCAAATTAAATGTCAAACTCTGTAGTGTCAAGAACACAGAGGTCTATTTCAGCCCATACAGCCAAAAGAACTCAAGGAGAGAGCTTGATTCAAAATTTGCAGAAAGAGGTGGATTATTACACAAGACAATTAGAGCAAGAAAAAAAGTATTTTTAAAAATTGCTTTTTCCCTTCTCACCCACTCAAACAAAGGAGACTTTTTGGAATCAATGAAACTCATCAAGCTCTCCAGAAAGAATGGAAAGAACGTGCTTCGAAAGTTAAAGTCTTGAAAAGTCCACTCAAAGGCGAGAATGCTAGGATTTCTGCTAAAATTGCAATATTGGAGCGAGAATATTATCAAGTAGCAGGATAATCTGGTCCTTATATCTCATTTTTTCCCTCTTTTCAGATAACTCTACGCTATGATCAAACTCAGGCTGAAAACGGCAAGTTAAGAGATAAAGTTGATATTTTAAGAAGAGAGAGGCAAAACTTCTATGAGGTTCATCAAAATATGGAAAATGCTCTCCAGAAAAAGAACCTTGACCTCAAAGAATCTGCTGTCAAAGCGAATGTTTCCAATAAAATGGCAGGTATATTCCTTCTTTTATATAAAATGAACTCACTCTGTCTGAAAAAGATGAGTTGCATTCACAAATCATCCGATTGAAGACGAAGAATGATGAGCAGCAAGAGGAATATTTGAACAAATTTGAACTTCTTCAAGAAGATCTAATGGAAGAGAAGAAAAAAGCAAATTACGTTAATCGAGCACACACAGCTCCCAATGAAAATTCATCGGACTACGTAGACCCCGAAGAGTGCCTCAAGCGGTTACTTCAAAGGATTATTCTTGTAAAAATGTCAAAAATCAGAGTTGCTAAAATTATTATTGTCTTTTCTCAAAGAACAACAAAGAGAAAGTTAAAGTCATGAACGAATATATGAGCCAGATTAAAATTGTCGACGAAGCTTTTAAGGTCTTGAAAGACACCAGCGGAATCCAAGATATTGAAGAAATAATGAACACTTTCATCAAATCTGAGGAGCAAAACTATTCCCTCTATAACTATGTGAACATTTTGACCCAGACCAACGATAACTTGGTCTCAGAAATCAAAACCTCACAGGAAGAACTCGCAGATTTAGAAGTTCCTTTTTTTCTGTTGTTATTCGCTAAAAGTCGCTATTAGAAAGAGCTTGAAACTATAAGAATCCAAGCCGAAAGTACCCCGGAGGAAGAGATTCAGAGGCAAAAACTCAAGGACAATCTTGCTGAGAAGTAAGGCTACAACTATTCTCTCTAATTACATCACTCTTAAACAGAGATAAGCAGATTACCGAGCTTAAACATCAATTAGATGAATTAAGAAAACCTCTCGAAGTATTTACCTTAATGAACTCTCCTGAATTTATTTTTTTTTTTCTCTCTCTCAAAAAATAGCCTTTCTATCAAATGCTAAGCAACACAGAGTTTGCTGGAGAGCGTCCTGAAACTCTTGAAGAGTTTTCAATTAACGAAACCAATCTAAGTTCCTGCTTAGGTACTAGCAGATACAGTTTTGTTAATTTTAAATAACCACTTTCAGCGACATTGGAAGACGACGTAAACCGAATGATGATGTACATTGCTAAGAAAAGAGATGAAAAAGCGATCTTTACTGCTGGATTGCTCTTGGATCAGTTGCAAAAGAAAGAATTTGAGCATTTATCCAATGTACTCAGAGCATCGAATTCAAGATTCAATCTAATGATTTTTTTGATAAATAGAGTCAGATTCCTGATATGAAGGAATTTATGTTTTCTGAGGGAAATGTTGGGGACAAACTTCTTGACGAATCAAAGTTTCTGGAAATTGCAAACGAATCTGTTGAGAGGAGAAAGCAGAATTCGTTTATTAATACTACACATATGACAGCTGCCACAGGCCGTGATACTACTACGGGACGAGAGCTCTCTCCCACCTTTGTGACAGTAAATTCAACCCATCCCGATTCCGCTGATATTTTAACATTTACAATAGTCAAGACGTTAAGTCATTGGGCTATAAAAGAAGGCTTGCTAGACCTAATCTATTCAGCTGACATCAGTGATTTTTTTTGGAGAAAGAATTATTCTCCTTATTATGAACTAATTATATAAGCCATGATTGATTACATAGAGAAATTTTTCATAATAATGGTTTAGTTTTGGAAATATTTGATACTTTTGAGAAAAGATTTACATACAAGATGGATGTGAAGCGAATACCTCACTAACTACTTTCTTTCGAAAATCCAGCTGATTTCGAATAAAATAGAATGAAATTGAATTACAGACCTGGATTTGTATTGGTGAGTATTGTAAGTTATACATATTGCACCATAATTAATTGTACAATTTCAAACGCGGATAGGTGGTGTTGACGAGTTGGTCGATGCCAACACTTAGCATTGAACAAAGATGGATACACATAGCAAATGCATTATATATCCCAACAAAATTTGCGTAGTGCTTCCGATTCCAATAGGATTATCATATTACCATGAATAAGTCTAGTGCTCCGGTGGATCTTGATAATAATAGCTAAAGCTCATCCTTTCTGATTAGAAAGAAGGCTTGAGAAGCGTTCGGAAGAACGTCAAAGTCTAAAATCTCAAGATGATGTCTATTCGACGATTTTAGATGTTGATATCCCTGCTTGTTTTGGGCTTCTTCTTTTAGCTTACAGTCATCAGTAGACATGCCCGAATTGATTGGGTTTAGCTGAACTCTCATGAAAGTAGGGGACGACGTAGCTTTCTTCTCGTACAAGTCGCAATTTGACTGAGGATTGCGATTTTTATTTGGATTGAGATACAATATGGGATCGTTGCGGTCCTTTTCCTTGATACTCTGAGAAGATTTGCTTTGAATAAACCAAGATTTGGCATGCAAGGCATTATCTGAACCTGTTTTGTCATTCATCGGAACCCCGCTTAAATAAGTGTGCGTTTGATTGTCTTGACTATCGTTGATGCTAGCCCTTTTTTGGTTTTGGGTCGCTCCACTGCTTGATATTCCTCCAGTATCACTAATCGAAATTGGGTCTTGATAATTTTTTTTGTTTGATGGATTTTCTTCAGTCAAATTTGCTTGCTTAAATTCTCGGTTCTTGGTCGGAACCACAAATTTTCGAATGAACTGCTGTGGCTGGGTCAAGACAGATTCCTGCAGAGTGTTGTGGTTACCTGAATTTTCTGGTCCACTCAAAGTTGTTTGCTTCCGCAAAAATGAATGCGTTGAATTAGCATCAGATTGGAGAAGCTGATGAGGACTATTGTTATCCTTACTGGACCTCCTAGCTACACTACTTGGTGATAACTCCATCGTTAACTCGTTTCTTCTAGACGCAATTAGCCTCTGGAAAAACCTACTGCGTTTCTCACTGATATCAGAAATTACCACCTGACCAGAATGCGTTTCATTCTCATCCATCGTTATTATCTGTCTTGATGGAGTCATATTAAACTGTTCGGATACACCCTCTTGCACAGCAGTTCCGACATCCATTTGGGGAAAAACTTTAGTAGATGAGCAATATTTTGTGATAGTGTAAATTAGCTCACCAACAGAGAGAAAAACAGCACTATATATGAATAGAAGCACCAAGACAATAAAAGCCCAAGCAAACCCATCTCTGACACTCAAATTGTAGTTTTGGATAAAATCCATTATCCCGCTCCCCGTTACGCAAATGAGCTGAAAGATAAACAGACACTCAAAAAATATTGTAACTCCAAGATCATATTTCTTGGCGAAAGGGTTGAAGATAATTGTAAGGACAAAGAAAATTAAATTGAGCGTCAGCAAGCAAATTAAGAGTTCAAACGGGTAGCTTGTTAGCAATCCAATCAGCAGCCCATTGATGAAAAATCGTGTAAAAAAGGCAAGCGGGTAGTACTTTGAATATCTACGATCAGTTCTCCATTCTTTGAAAAATATCCCCTTCCCCACTGAATCATCGAGAGAAATTCCAATGTCTTGACTCAATGTCAATTGTCGAATCCACCGAAAGATCACAAACACCGCAGGAAAAATGAGCACAAGAAAAACACAAGACAGCGTGAAGGAAAGTATTGCGTAAGGAGATTCGAAGTCTAGGACTTGGTATTGAACCACCGCCTTGAATGAAAAGCTAATAGCATAGGCAAGAAAAATGATAAACAAGAGATTCCACTGTACATAGTTCTTGACTGCGTGAAAAATATCTGCGGTTCTTGAAGAAACCATCTTTCGTAAGAGATAAATCAAGTTCACCACACCCAATAAAAAAATATAGGCAATGAGAGTCCATATCTCCGATCCAAAGTTGTCAACAAAATAATAATTCAGGTTTGTTGCTGAAAAGTAAATGGGTTTCCAACCCGAATAAATAGTGGGCGAAAAGCCGGCAGCAGTAAATATATTGCAAAAGAGATTAGGGATCCAATTTACTCTCATTGGGAGCGTATCAACCGCATCGAAGTAAGCTCTCCAGAAGTCAGTGGGAGCGAAATTAATATATTGCGTTAGATGTGCACAGGACAGCATGAGAATCAGATGAGACGCTCGAGCTCCGCCCCAGTTCTTTAATCCCGTTAGAAAAAGAAGTGCAGTTGCAGCAACTCCTCCCCATCTTACGAGATATGGAACATATGTAATCGTATCTTTTTGAGCAGTTGAGAGTGAGTAAGAGACTAGAAAAGGCTTTGAAAAACAGTTGATAAGTGTGTGATTTGAACAGCTGCTGCAGCTGGTCGCACATTCAGCACCACAAACCAAGAGAAAGATTGTGATGAGCAGAGTAAATTGTAACTTCATTAAAAAAGTGACTTTTTATTTTTGGTGAAATAAAAGTGGTTCATCGTGCCAGAGATATCCCCTCTCAGAATTTAATTCAGGGTATTTAATGCTTGCTACCATAAGATAGGTACTTCAGATAGTTTTAAGAATGAATAGCTTTTAAGTCTGCACGATAATTCGGCACGATTTGATTCTGTTAATACTCATGAAAAACTAGCTACTTGATCTCGTCGGTGTCGTGTGATCTGATCTTCCTTTTATCGATAAAAACGTTTGACGGAGTATTAGTATATCAAATCGCATCGGTCTCAAAATAATTCTTCGCTGCCGAAGCGACCTTGAAGCGTCTTTCTTTTATACCCTTTCAAGCCTCAGTATAAAAGAGTCAGATTATCAGTTTAGAAATTAAAAAATTTATCAGGTTTCAAAATGATTTGATTGAATGAGTCAGCTATTGTCCTCTGGAATGCAGTTCATTGGACACGAATTACTAAAATAAATTGCTTTTTGAGAGTTGCGGAACGACTCACCGAGACTATGAAGCTTTATTTCTTAGAAAATGCGGATTATTGGTGATTTATGAGTAGTTTTGAAAATTTATTAATTGTATTAGTCCGAAACTTGATTTCTAAGAAGAGGGTTATTGGATTGATTTGTGCGGTCAAACTTCACTGTCCATTTTACTTTGAAAAATATTCTATTGCCTATCATGAGTATATGCTACTGCCAGATCTCTACAATTAAGTTGTCATCAATGATGGACACCTATTGCATGATTTCATAGAATAAGTAGCAGCAAATTCTTCCCTTTATTCTTTGGAGCTGATAGCCTAAAAATGTGTCTGACGTTATAAATTTAATAATTGTTTTTGTTATTTGTTAAACAAAAAACTCAGCAAAATATATTTAAACGGAAATCAATTCTCTTTTTGAATTCAATTTCTCTGTGAAACAAGCAAAATTTACAGAAAGCATTGTGTATATTAATGTTAGCAGCAAATATCTGCGCATCAAAGACATTACAGTCGCACGTTAGATAATATTAAGGAATTAATTGGACATAGCACAAATCTATGGAGTGAAAGTTTGTAACGGTATCACGGGCTGTTGTTTAACTTTGGGTCTCAAAATCAACTGAGAACTCTGAAGATAAAGCAAAACCTCATAATCTAGGAAGGATTACTATTAACAATTTGAAATCCTGTCTCAACAGAGCAGTTACTCTTTCTCAATTTGAAGCAGCGTATATTAGTAATGAATAGTATAGTCTATATACATTATGAAGCTAGCTGATCTAAAATACCCTGATCATCAGATACAACTAGTTTTACATACTAAACTTTTGTGTTTGGAAACAATTCATGCTTGCAAATCGTGAAGGATACTTGGCGATAGTAGCAGCAACATTTTCCGTATAGGAATTTATATGTTGTGCTTTGAGAGTGAAATCACCTAGCTAAGAATATGAGGACAAATCTTCTCCACTTAATGTCGGCAAAAATAGAGGGTTTGATTATTTGTGATTGTGAAGCTTTGATCACTATCTCTTCTTTCATTAAAGGCAAAAAAAACTCTTTTCAGTCACTGTTATATGGAAGAAAGCTACTTGCTAATCGTTATTGATCTAAAATCTAAATTCATATGGATTTTGTTGGTTTCGCCTCTCTGCAAATGAGAACAAAACTTTTATGTCGGGATTCCTATAACATCTCATTAATTTCTTGCAATCTTCTCTGATCATGATAACATATATTTTTTTTTGTAAATTCCCAATCGAAAAATTTGATGATTTTTCGACCATTGTTGATTGGACACAACTTTGTCTCCAAAATCTTCTTCATTGCCGCCTAGAGAGTAATGCATCAATTTAAGAGCAAGATATAAAATAGATTTATCATGAAGAAGCTCAGGTTATCGATCGATCGATAAATTGGATCTTGTTATTAAAATAGATCTGTTGATTTTTTCTGTTAAAATTTGAATGCATAATTTTTTGAATTTGATTTTGGAAGTTCTAACTCCTATCCCCTTTAAATGCATTTATCTTCTAATTACAATAGTTGATTTTGTAAAAATTTCCTTCATCGACGCGTTTTTCATTTCCAGCGTATTCTCCTTCCATGCTGCACAATGTAACCTTTTTAATCTGATTGATGCTGATTGATTCATTATCAGAACATGCAAAATGAGAACATCAACGGTGGGCAAAAAGTTAGAACCTACCATATACTTACAAGATCAAACACAGCTGCTGCGAGAACCTTTGGAAGGGAACTCACCAACCTTCCTGCTGAATTAGGAGGGATTAAAAAAAAGGCAGTCGGGAAATCTCACACCATGATTGAAAAAATGGTTATCGAACAACCCAAGGGTGAAGATGATCGAATGGCTGATGAAAGTATGGTTCAGTTCGACGTTGAAAATGCGCATAACCCTCAGTGTGTGGTACCTTATGTTAATGAGGTCATGCAATATGTTCGAGACCAGGAGGTAAGCTTAGCAAGTTATCTCAAATGTCTAAGTTAACTTTCATTTTTAGAAATTCTTTCTCAGCGATGCTTCCTATATGACCAGTGTTCAAAAGGACATCAACGAGAAAATGAGAGGGATTCTCGTTGATTGGCTGGTAGACGTTCATCTGAAATTTAAACTCGTCCCAGATATACTTTTCATGACGGTCAATCTGATCGATCGAAGTCTTTCACAATTTTCTGTTGCACGAAGCAAGCTTCAACTCGTTGGAATCACAGCACTTTTTATTTACTCCAAATATGAAGAAATTTATCCGCCAGAGCTTAAAGAGTACGCTTATGTTACTGATAAAGCTTATACAACAGGTGATATTTTGGATATGGAGGGGAAAATCCTTACAACTATAAACTTCCGCCTTGCTTATACTTCCTCATATCGATTTTTTGAGAGATATAGCAGGGTTTGTGGACTCGACGAGAAAAGCCAATGTTTAGGAAGATATTTGCTGGAATTATGTCTGATTGAATACAAAATGCAAAGACATAAGGCGAGTTTGCTTGCTTGTACGGCTATTTATCTTACAAATAAAATTGAAAAAAGGGAGAACTGGAGTGATGTTATGGTAACAAATACGAATTACACAGAGCAAGATCTTCGCGCATGTGCGAAGGAAATGTGCTTGCTTCTTCAAAATGCTTCGAAGAGCTCATTACAGGCAGTGAGGAGGAAGTACTCTTCTACCAAGTTCTTCGAGGTTGCCAAACTCCAGATCGAGAAGATCTAAAAAGGCGAGAAAGTCGCTGGAACATCATGGATTATTTAGTACATTTTGTGAACTCAAGATAGATTTATGGGTAAAAACAAATAGTCTTGGGTTATTATTGTAAAATCGTTTTCTTGCATATGCAAATAGAATATGAAAGCACATGTCTATAGTTTTATTAGAGAAAAAAATTTTTCAACCCGATGTTAAATTGCTTGCCTTAGAATCCGAAACTTGCAATTCCCTTGATTTTCTGTCTGCTAGGAGAGATGGGGAATTGGTAAGCAAAGAAGCAGCAAATGAGTTATTGAAATTTCTTAGAAAGTTTCGACTCTGTTGAATTTGAATTGAACAAATACGCAATCTGAACTGAAGGAATAATTAAGGGGAACAGTTTTTTCTGAAGGGCAATTCCTCTTGAAGATTCAAGAGTAAACAACCTTTAAGTTTATTTTAGCTTGAGAACATATACACACTCTTCCACAGGAACATATCCAAAATCCGTAAAATTTCTCTTATGAAATTTAAATCCATACTTTACAAGGAGAGAAATCGCAGCGACGTTATTCGCAAATACTTTTACAACGAGATTATCATAGTTTTTCAGTTTGCTGAACTCAATTGCCTTCTCAAGAAGTTTTTTCCCATTGCCTTTCCTTCGAATCTCAGCTGCTACAGTCAAGCGAGTTAATTCTGCGACTTTTCCAAGCTCGTTATTAACTTTTTTCAATTTAAGCAAATTTTTGTCCCAATCATAAGGTAGGAGTGCAACGCAACCAACTATTTTTTCTTTCGGTTGGTCGTTCTCTCCTGGTTGCGTAGCTATCCAAAAGCAAGCATCTTCTTTGTCAAGATATTTTCCGGGGACATCAAGCATCTCTGATATGATGCGTCTGGTATTCAGTTTCGTTAAACTTTTTATCAGGTGCCTTGGAGCATAGTTTCCATAGATCAGACGTATGATCATAAACATCAGCACAGTGGAGAGGAGGAGAGAAACCAATATATTCGAAGTCTGAATCACCAGGAACATAAAATTGGGCGTGTATATAACCAAAGTTAGAGCAATCAGCCAGACTGGTCCGTATCTGTTCATCGAAGCTTTCACAGTAGAAGAGAGAGTAGGTATCGATGTGTGCAAAAAAGTCCGAACGCACATCTCAGCTAGAGCTTTATCATCAATTCTTTCATATTTTTTCACAGTGATTGAGGTTGACATCCTAAAGAAATCAAAAAATTATTTTAAAATCTAAATGTTCCTATTGTCAAAAAATTGCAAAGAACCGAGTTTGCAAAGGTTTCTACTTGGCTTGCAGGTTTATCAAACATTTTAATGAACTCTGTGTGACCATAGCGGTGATTGCTCTGGCCAGATTGATTGCAATTTTTTGATTTGAAGATGGCTTATTTCACTTTTTCAGACATTCTTGTGGGAACTGTGGATGAGACTTTCTCGAGGGAGAGGTATGTGCTTGCCTAAAGCTTCGGTTTTACTCACTTAGAATAATTAAAATTAATCCAATTTCACCCTCCGTTTTTAATTTCACTTCAAACTCGTCTCGATTATGGATACTAATAGAAATAATAGAAAGGGATTTGATTTTCTTTCAGAAATCTTTCTTTACTTTTTTAGTCATTGGTTCTTATATTTTTCGTTTATTAAAGCTTATTAGAAAGAAAAGTTCGAAAGACATTCGTGTATATATATCTATATCATTTTCCTTAATGTGAGCGCTTACTAAATCGGAGTTTTAGGGTTCCTTGGGAGTTAAAAGATCTCCAATCAACTTAATTTCCAAGCTGTGCTTGAAACCAACATTCTTGTTATAGATTGACTTTGCGAATTCTAATCTTCCAGCCTGCACAAGCCCAGCGAAAAGAGGTTTGACGAACTTCATTCTTCCGATTGTAGTCAGGAATTGCTCGAGTTTCGCATCAACGCCTGTATATCCTTGAAGGATACACAACTCAAACCATTTGCAGGCAATCTCTGCATTTCGGTCAGAAAATTTGTATTGCTGATCCAACCAGTCAAGAGCTTTTGTGTCTATTTTCTTCTTCTCAGCCCTGATTAATTCAGCAAGAACTTCAAAGAAGAGCACTACTTTCACTGTAGGCCATTTTCCAGCAACAAGCTCATCATGACCTGCGAGCTTCTCGATATTGTCCAAATTTTCAAAGAATTTTTGCGCCAACTCTTTAACTGCAGTGTAATCTTTGTACTCCAATTTCGGTGGCTGAGGAAGGCAGCCAGGCTGATGGAACCATGCATCCCAGTCAACTTTTTTCAGTTTCTCCAACCCTTCTTCCAGTAATTTTTCTTCTACTTTCTCTTTTAAGAAATCGTAGAAATCATTGGATGTAATTGCTTGAAGTCGAAACTCTTTTACGTATTCCTTGAAGAAGTATTTCATAAACTCTCGACCAAAGAGCTGTTCAAGATATAAGCAGAGGAAGAATCCTTTCTCGTAGTAAAGAGGACTAAAGGCGTCATCAGGATCGATACCTTCTAAATTGGTCACAAGGATTGTGAAAGGGTGTTTTTCACCAATGTTTCTGATATAAGCTTCCAATTTTTTCAGCCCTTGTAGAACCTCAAGGTTATACACACTCTCACCATAAATTTCTTCTATCACTTTCCTCTCATGATAGACATTTATTCCTTCATTGATCCAGAAATGAGACCAGGTTGCATTTGTCACCAGATTCCCAATCCAACTGTGAGTCATTTCGTGAATAACCACGCTCACCAAAGATCTGTCGCCAGCAAGGACGGTTGGCGATAAGAAAGTGAGACAAGGATTCTCCATTCCACCGAATGGAAAAGATGGTGGTAGAACAAGCATATCATAGCGAGTCCACTCATAAGGAGTCAAGATATCCTCTGCGGTTTTCAAAAATTGTTCTGCAGGTTCAAATTCATATTTTGATTTTTCAAGGTACCCTTCCTCACTATAGACGCGGATTCGAGGGGAAATATCCACATATGAGATGTCTCCAGCCGCAACAGCGAAAAGATAGGAAGAGATGGGTATTTTTTGCTCGTAATAAAACACATTGAAATCCCCCTCAGATTCTTCTTTCACAAGAATACCACCTAAGAGCGCTCTCAGGGGCTTTTCTACCGCAATCTTTGCGGAAAAGGTGAACTTAACGCCTGGAGTATCTTGAGCAGGAATGAGTGATCTTGCATGAATTTCTTCACATTGTGAGAACATGTACGGGTGCTTTTTTCCAAGAGTTTGAGAAGGCTCTAACCATTGAAGAGCGGAAGCTTCTGGTGCTGTCGCAAAGGCGATTCGAATCTTTGGTTTTTCTAGATCAGAATAGCTCCTTGCTAATTCGATAGTGAGAGCGTAACCAAGAATCTTGTTCAACTCGGAGAAGGAATACTTGAGAGGTTTGCCATCTGACAGATCGGTCACGGATTCAATCTTCAGGGTCGTAATATCGAGAATGAGTTTCGAGCGAGTAGGATCATTGATTTGCAAAGTGAGATCGGCATATCCTCCAATCGTTTTCGTCTTGAAGTCTACACGAAGGTTAAAATCCACATGAGAGATTGATATTTCTTCCGGGTTGGAGTGTGAGCTCGAGTCTTTTTGGTTGATTGAGAGGTTTTGTGAGATGGTTTGCATTGTTGGATTTAAGAAATTAGAATTAATTTTCAAGATTTCGGAATTAATTAAGATCCAGGAGGATCTCAAAGAACCTGCTAATTTAAGAAATCAATTCAACAATAACATGGTATCTAATCAACTACAATGCGCGCTTCTCCATCACTTCTGTTTTCTAAATTTCTTAATTACGAATTTCTATAAAGCCAACTCGAAAATCCCCATTATTCTGATTTATTTTTCAATGGATGTTGATGATCTAGCTTTGCTGTGCGAGTCCACTTTTTTTTTCTCTCTCTCTTTCGTAAAATTCTCTGGGAATACCATGATATTTACTCTTTGAAAACGCCGTCGTATTTTCTTCTTTCTCAATTATGGAATTGAGTTATAGGAATACCATTTTTTCCATCAAAATCACGTTGATCAATCTATGTCACAATTTTGGTTTAGATTGCATTTCCTCATTGATCTTCTTAAGGAAACCATAATATCATATCCGAGCTTTTGTGTCGTATTCCATTGTATACGTTTTGCACGCATCCAATTTGAAAATTTAGGATAGTTTTCAAAGCCAACGATCTCAACTCGATGTATCAACGATTAGGAGTTTTTAATCTAGAAGAAAGAATTCAGTTTTTGGCAAAAAGACGATCTCATTTAATGACTTAATCAAGTCCTGAATTAGAGAATATAAATTAACTTCGTGAATAGCGAATTTATTCTTAGTCGGGACAAATTGCTAAAAAATGCAGGCAACCCCTAAGCCTCATGTTTTGAAAATTTGCGTCCTTGGAAGTGCAGGAGTTGGCAAAAGCAGCATACTCAAAAGATTTGTTTCAAATGATTACGATGATAACGAGGAAACTACGCTTGGAGCAGCATTTATGGATAAAATGTACACATACAAGGATCAACCTTTCAGATTCCAGATTTGGGATACTGCTGGTCAAGAAAAATATGCGCCTCTTGCTCATATGTATTACAGAGATACACATGTTGCCCTGCTTGTATATGACATTACAAATCCCAACTCGTTTGATGCATTGAAAGAATGGCACAGAGAAATATCTGAAAGAGGGCCTAAAGAGGTTTTAATAGGATGTGTAGGCAATAAAATAGACCTTGCAAGCGAGGAGAAGATTGATTTCGATACAGCTAAATCATTTGCAGACTACATTGGTGGATTTATACAATTGACAAGTGCAAAAGAAAATAAAGGCATTAGTGATTTGTTTGGACAGATTTGTGAGCATGTGCTCAAAGAAGCCAGCACTACTAGAGAAAATGAGAATAGTGAGCCAAAGCAGACATTGAAGACTTCAAGTCCCCAAAAAGTAGAGGAAAAACAAGGCTGCTGCTGATTGTAGTTTTATTAGTTTCTATCTTTACGTTCAATGGCCAATTTTTTATTTGCCGATTGAAAGATGGATAAATTTTAGTTGCTAAAGAGAAAGGAAAGTTGACCCTGTTAACCTTTCTACTCAATCTATATCGTCATTTTGCCTCTCACTCCTTTTCTTTATTCAGAAAGAGTTGGTAAATTATGGACTCGTGTTAGGACTTTGATGTTTTTCTTAAAAATACTTTGCTTTTCAATTCTTCTTTATGACTCAAATATTTCCGGGAAAACACACATAGAGCAAAAAAAGTTTAAATGATTTGAGTCCGCAAAGTTTGGCTTTGGGGACAAGAAATGCCCCCAAAAAAAACTGCTGGCAGTACAAAGTGTAAATTCAGGGAGTCTTCAAGATTTCATTCGCTGATCAATTCACAAATAAGGTGCACGTCGAGGAAGAAATTTTTTGCATTATGTTGATTCATACACAGATCGTAAATTCTGTAAATGATAGTTAATAACATCAAGTTCTTTTTCAAGCTCAATCTTCTTTTTCCTCTGCTCTCCTGACTTGATGTGAACGGGGAACTTGAGAAGTGTATTTTCAATCTACAAGTAAGTATAAAATGTTATGGTGTAACTTGTTGAAGATTGTAGAATTGATACGAGAAGTTTCTCATGATGCAAGGCTGCAAACTCCTTCTCAAAGTCAATCGCGATGCTTTCATCATGATTATCAGGTACCGAATCAATTTGCGTCGTTTGGCGCTCTCTGTCTGGACTCTCAAGATTAAAATCTTCAACTCTCCTTTCATGCTTATGAGTCATTGCAGGTTCATGAAGAAGCAATTTGTCACGAGGTGGGCTAATCTTTCTTTTGTTGATTGGCTCGGCGGACCAATTTAACACGTTTTTCAGTTCCTGCCCGCTATTTCTATCTGAAGTGGAACTTATTCAGAATAGGAAGCAATTACTTCAGCTTTATTTGTTCATACTCCCCATGTCTGTGTAAGTCTTCGCCTGCAGAATTTCTTTGTTCGATCGGGGATAATTGCAATTCACGCTTCTGAGCAACTACTTCCTTTGGAGGTGGACTATATCTATTGGTATCAGCTTCAATCCTATCCTCGTCTACGAAATTAATCGATTGATATTCCATTTTCAATCTTAAGACTTATACTTGCAGTCTTTATCATCTGGACAAGTCTATGCTTAATTTCTTCAAAGTTATCGATAAGCCTTTTGATGTAACCAGATTCCCTAGTGAATGGTAACGTTCAGTAAAAAACGCTCTTTTGTCAGTTGATACACTTCAAGATTTCCTTTTCGAATTTGCTCTATTTCCTGCAGAGCTCTTTCGCAGCTTTCGTAGATAGAATTATTCACACCCTCACTCTTGGGGAGAAAGAAAATTTAAATCTGCCAGCTGATTTTGAAAATATACTTTTCGGCCGACTGCAGAAGGCCGCTTTGAATCCAAACTGAATTGATTGGAGTTTCCTCGAGAGTCAAGATTGTATTGAACGGCATATTCTTTTGTATTGTGGGGCTCAATTTCGTGGAAATGATTTTCAAGCATCTCTTCCGAAAGTTTAAGTTGATCCAAGATCGCCCTTTTCTTCAATGAGCATTCAATCCACGAAAAAATGAAGTACTTGTGATTCTCTAAATCGTGTGTAATGCTTTCTAATCGTGAAGATTTGATCGAATTTTTTGCGAGACGAGCTTCGGAAGCCTGAAGAAGAATAAGCCATCAAGTGATAAAGAAAGAAGTACTTGAAAGGCTGAAGATAGCTTCTCTAAATTAGTCTTGAATTCATTTAGCTATTGAGGTTAGGTAAACTTTTCAGATAATGGTTATTTTCAACTTGTTTGGCAATCAAATCAGCTCTTGTTCTATAATTACTCGCTTCTTTCCCTTTTTCAGCAAGAGGAAGATCTAGCTTTGTGAGTTGGTCTTGCTGCTTCCTTATATTGTCGTTTCGTTCTTTCATTTTCCTCTTTGAATCGTCATCATATGGGTCAAGAAAGTTTTTGCTTGTTCCCTAATTCGAGTGTGTGAATGAATGAGACTCCTTTTATTGGTTTGAGTATTACCATTGTCTCATTCTGTAATCTATTTAGATTTACATCTGATATACCTCTCATATCAATGTTGCCTGTGCACAATGAATTTCGGCTTGACAGAATATTGAGTTTTGCATGGCTTGAGACAGGGGATTTTTTATTGTTAGGAACTAAAGTCCAAAAGATTAGTAACTCTGAAGTTTTAAAGCGGTATACCGAGGTCAACAGCATCACTTAGCTTTCTAGAAGAAATATTAGACGCTGACTTAGGATTTGGAGAATTCTTCGAATCAAGATCAGCTACAATTTTCTCGTGCTTTGTTTGAGTATCTCCGCCAAATTCACCAGTTTTTAACAGTTGAGCAGTTTGATTGTTTTGCTCTGGTTGAAAAATTGGATAAAGTGGTTTCTGTGACAATAAACTGGTTGTTGCAGTAGCTTGCCCGAAGTTGTTGGAGAAAACTGATGGAGTTGAGTGGGTCAGTGTCGGGAATGGCGTGATGTAATTATATTGTGGAAAGGTTGTAGGGAATATCAGATTTGAATAAGCAGAGGGCTGAAGGGGACTCCATTGCAATTGTTGCAGCTGTTGTGGAGATAACTGTGAAGACGCTGGGGGAGACTGTTGTCGAGAATCAATGTAACCGTTGGAAATTGTGTTATGAAATTTGCTCTCTAAAGGAACCCCAATGTTTGTAGAGGGAAATTGATTTGGGTTCAAGCTATTATTATTTCTTAATGATTGAGACTCAAGTGTTTCAACCTTCCTGCGAAGAAATTCGAGTTCTTGTTGTATTTTTTGAAGGTCTGAATTGGAGTTGCCATGAGAGTCGAGTCTCTGATTTTGAAATGAGATATCTGCAGCAGGTTGATTATCTGTTTCGCTAACGACAGAATTTTTCAGAGGAGAAAATTGTTTTTGCTGATTGGTATTTGTATCGAATTGTGGGTCTCGATTGAAAAGCTTACCGAGATTTAAAGATTTATTTGTTATTTGCTGGGTAGAATCTTTATTAACTCCAGTGCCTGGATGTGGCTTGATACTTGTTGCCATGAAGTAATGGATTCCTCAATTTGTTTCGCTGTATTCGAAAGCTTTTATTTTTTTAATTACTGAATTAACAATACAGTTGCTAATTGAGCACAATTTTGACAACTGAAAAATCTTATTGTAATATTGAAGATGCAAAAAACTATTATATTTCAATGAATAGTTAAATTGTTAACTACATAGCTCTCGCAATATAGCTAATGAATATGAAAGAAATTTACGGTCTAATCCGCACAGAATTATTTTATAGACACTACTGTAATATCAGTATCTCTTATTTGAAAACTCGTCGATTCTTGGATATTCTTTTCTTGTTCATAATACCTACGATGCTCATAGATAGATTGAAGATCTCAGAAATGGCATTTTTTGGGTTTTGCTTCTCCCAACCCAAAACTCTTAAAATTATGACTTCGAAAATTAATTACTTCTGGACTCAATAAAACTACAGAGAGCAGACTTTCCTATATCAACCTGAAAAAACATAAAATGCATTGTGATAAAGAAAGTCTTTGGAGCAGGACGCTCCGTCCAACCTCTTTTCGAAAAGCAGAAGCAATAGTTCTCTCCTCTTTAAAAAAAAGCAAGTAGAATGGCTTGCGTCTGAGCCAACAATGAATTGATCATGGATCTCTTTAGATCAGAGATTCTTTCTGGGCATAGTTTTGGTCAACTTATAATTCGGCGCATTCCCGAGCAGTGGTTGAATATCATAACTTCCTGGGCCTGGATCGATCCCTTTTTTTGAGCTAAGCGTTCTGCGAGGTTCTGTTCCTATTCTAATTTTTGACAGAAATTTATTATAACAATTAATCTAGCTAATCTTTACTTCCATTGCGGCCCTTGCAAACTAGCTTTCAGATCATATAGGCCAGGGCCAGGTGTATCAGCAATTTGGGAAAATAGTTTTCTTTTTTCATAGCCAATTCTAATAAGTTTTATGGATCTATTAGATTTGAAAGCTTGGAAATTTTACGGCATTGACGGTTCTACTTTCTTTGTTTGTTTTAAAATTGGGTTGTAATCACTTGGACCTGGCATATTCATAGTTTCATTGAGACGTTTGTTGTCTCCATGCCTTCCACCCATCGAACACTATCAAAATGTAATGCGATTATTACATAGAGATTCAGTATATTTTCAACTGCTGATTTATTCGAAATGGCTGATTCGTTGAGCATGGAATACGTTCCTGGGCCTGGAGTGTCCAATTCGGAATGTAATGGCCGTCGTTTAGCAGTACCAATCCTATAAATTTCAAATTCCGGTTTGAATAACCAGCAGCAACAACAACAAAAAATACTTATAAGAAGGTGCTAATTTGCGTGAAATAGTTTTGGGATTGTAGTCCGCTGGACTTGGTGTCCACGGATTCCTGGTTATGGTTCCACGGGTTTCAGATCCAATTCTTTGAAAAGTGAGCGTTAGAGACAGATAAATTTTCAGTACCTGACAGCTGTTTTTCGAGATTTGATAGCGGTATAATAGGGAGTGGGATCGTAAGCAGCAGGACCCGGAGAGCACCGATCGAGGGATAGAGCTTTAGTTCTAGAAGCCAATTTAATTCCCCTGTCGGTTGTAAGCGACGAAGGTTGGTCATAGGCTCCCGGTCCAGGGAATAAAGCTGACTCATCTTCCTTTTTGTTTGTTCTCGGGGCAGTTCCGATACTTCCAAAAATCCCGTAATTAGCCTGAACACACACACAAAAATTGTTATTACATCAATTTAGGGCCTGGGATATCGTCGGTGCGAACCTCGTAGCTACCAGGTCCAGGCGTATCAATTGTTGATCGAAAAACACTACGCTGGCTATTTCCAATTCGAAACGCAGGTGGAGAATGACTCAACGCATTATAGCTTGGTTCATATGATCCTGGTCCCGGCCCATTTGTGGTGACATCGAACCCTCCTTTGTTATTGCGAGTAGACATTCTGAAAAACTTTTGAATGCATATATCATTCGACACATTTACGTAAATGCTGGTTGCTGTCGTTGGTCTACAGACACATTTTCCACACTATATGTACCTGGACCAGGTGTAGTATTGTGGCCGGTAGATTCGCTTGACTTTTCACTCTTTCCAATAACACATCGTGGTGCGATTTTGCGCTAGAAAATGAATAAACAATAAGCGCTGTCAAATTTCTACATCTATCCTATAATTTTCGTAGGTGCCAGGTCCCGGAGTTGTACTCTTTACGTCTTTTGACCTTACAGACGTTCCTATCCTGCAAAACAATAGTAAGTCTTGATTACGATTGTAAGCAACTTCCAGCGAGGACTCCCATCCCTTCTGAAATCTACATCATATGCTCCCGGTCCTGGATCTTCTGAAAAGCTTCTGAAATGGTTCCCTACAATTTGCATAGTTCTTTTCACGATCATCTTTTTTTCGAGAATTACCTCTCCGGCTCGAGCCGATCGAATAGAATGGAGATGAAGAATAATTTGCCATTCTTGATAAACTCGCTCCCTTTATTTCTATTAAAATTTATTTGAAACTGATCTTGCCTCATTTTTTGATCTGAACAACACATTGTCACATCGTTATTTTGTCTACGTTCGAGGTTCTGAAAAACGAACTTTTATGAAAGAGCTCTCAGAAAAGGAACAAAACATTCTATAATTTTATTGAGTTTCTTCGAAGCAAGGCCTGGGCGAGCACATCCGCTCAGAAAATTTTCCAAACCGCAAACTCGTAAACTTCAAGAATTACCAGGAATTGGATGCTTGCTAATCAATCTGTGTTTCTGAGCGTTTTGAATCTCATCTGTTTTATTTTTCCCAAATTTATTTCTCACAGCCAAAGAACAAACAGATGAAGAGCCAACATAAATTTCATCATTCTCATCAAAAAGATTTGCTAATACTCACTCTCGTATCCCTCCTTATATGGGGGTTCTAATTATAGAGAACAGAAAATCCTGAAATTGAAGTCGTGTTAGATTGATTTAAAGAGAAAGCAGCAGAGGTTTGCTTCCTCTCGAGACTATGCCTACCTCGATAATTGAAACACATTATGTGAATAGATGGAACAGCCTCACGGATTTTACCCAAATTTTAGTGCCCCGTCTTAAGTTTGAAGAGAGAGAGAAAAAAAAATCAAATCAATTCTCCTCGGTTTTACTTTGTATGTTTGTATATTGTTAAAGAATGAAGTCTAAACGGGACTTTTGCAAGATGCTATAAGGATAACATTTGTCAAAAGTTTATGTAGTACAAGGGAATAAAGCAATTGATAACAATTTGAAAACCTCAAATAGCTGCAGTGTCGATTAATTGAGGGTTGAATTATTCAAACAGGAGTACTTATGCCAGAAATTACACACTTAAAACAATTTTTTTCTTTCAGCCTCTTGAATTTAGAAAGAAAGAAATAAAATTTCAAAAAGAGACTCAATCAACTCGATAACTTAATAAATTTTGAGTACGTGCAAACATTCCATACATGCTGACTGTAACTAAAAGGAGGTTCCAGCTGCTGACTGCATTACTAATCACTGGATTATTCGGCATCCTCAGGGCAGGTCAAAATACTTCTTGTCAATTCTACGTGGAAGGAAATGGAGCATATTATAACTTGGAAAAGTTGATCCGAAATTCCTCAGACTATGTTCATTATATTGAACAAAATGAAATCAGATTTAATTTCTGCAGGCCAACTCAACAGGAATGTCGTCTCGTGCCCCCATCCTACGCGATCGTTGAAAACTCAGAGACAAGATTATGTGAACAGTTGGCTCCTGCTGATCCAGATTTTAATGTTACTCCAAAAAATAGCTCCGATCCTTCCCAAGGAATCTTGATCTCTTACAAAGAAGGTCGGAAAAACCCATTCACTGGACAACCATTTGTTCTGCAAATTGACATCTCATGCTCGAATGACTTTTTTATTGTGAAGAATCATACAAATTTCAGTTCAAATATGACTCTCTATGCTGCTTCTCAGCACGCGTGTCCTGTGGTCACAACTTCGAGCATGTTTTTCTTCATTCATTCTAATGCCAGGTTCTTCTTTCTACCACTTGTAATTCTTGGAACATATTTCCTGTTTTTTGGCTTCCGTTTCTACAGGATCACTCGCTTCATGTTGGGATTGCTTCTATGGTGGTATATCATTCCTTGGATCATATTAACATATCACCCCATCAAGTCAGAATTCTGGATAGTCGGAATGAACGTCATAGCGATCTTGCTAGGTGTCTGGTTTGCGTTACTCTGCAAGAAATATAAAGCACTCGGAGCATTTATTGTCGGAAGCATTGGGGGATACTTCTGGAGCCTGATGATCTACGATTCCATCCTTGTGTTCTTAAAGCTCGGGTTTTATCATTTAGTTTATACCGAGACGGTGATGATCGTGACTGGTGGAATACTATTCCACGGGTTCTACAAATCTGAGAAATTTAAGCTAGCCATTGAAGTTTTGACGAGCTTAATAGGAAGTTATATAATAGTCAGAGGCTTTACTCTGGGATGGAATGGCTTTTTGAGTGAAATGGTTACTGCTGAAGCAATAAGTAAAGGAGTCTTTGAGAAGCCGGATCCTTGGTATCCCCTCGTGCTCGGTGTTCTATGGGCTTTGGGCGTTTTAGGATGCATCGTGCAATATAGAATCAATAAGACGAGAGGAGTCAAAGCTGTTGGTGCTACCGACCAAGAAGAAGCGACGATAAGGAAACAAAGTCAAGTCAGAAAGGCGATTATGATGCACGCGAGAGAAAACGACCAAGAACTTCTGAGCCAATTACGTAAATTCTATTAATTACTTCTTAGCTAAACTCATTCTGTTAGGCCTCCCTTTACTCAACAATAATGTGGATCAATGTGAAAGAAACTATGAATCGTATGAACCAACAACAACACTTTAGATTTTATCACCTATCAGTTGCACTGCATAAGAAACTCGAATGAATTTTATTAAGAATCATCTTTCGTGTTTTCTTACGTTATATTTTTGCTTCTCGATTATATCCTCAGATTTCTTCAATCCAATTCGAGCATTCACTTCTCTAAGTTATCGAATTAGGTCTAACAGCAGCCTAGAGTTAAATTCCGAATAATGATTTACGAAATCACAGTTAATCAATAAAACTCGAATTGTTAAACAAGGATTTCTCACAACCGTCACAGAGAGGTTCTGAAAACAGTGGTATATTTATGCTTTTCATACTCTTTGATTTTGTGAAAGTGAAAAAAAAACTGATCCCAATTGCTGCATGTGCATTGACAGGAATTTCACGTTCAAGTCAGTTTTATCGGAATGAGGTCCCACCTGTAAATTTCATTCGCAGAATCTCTACTTGTGCAAAATGGAACAGGAGTTTATTTGACTCTATCTATAAATTTAACTCAATCTGATTTATAAAAAATAAAAAAAAAATTTTTCTTCTCAAAAATAGGCATTCATGTCATGCAACTCTGACATATATGTGATTTTCTTTACCCATTATGAGTATAAATTAAAGTTAGGATCTTTCCTCCTTTAGTCCAGTCTTAATTTTGTTGAATTGAAAACGCAAGCGTGGACCTGGTAGCAACAAAATGCTTGTTACTGGAAAAATTTCAAGCAAGGGATTAACAAAATACTTTCAGCTGCTGGGCCACTTGAGAACCTGAAAACTTGAACATTATCCAGCAAGATCTAGGACCACCTTGGTAAGCTTGTTTAGTAGATATTCTTATTTGCAAGGATTCTTAATATAAGAATCGCGTGTGCAATTTTACATCAACTCATTGATTGCTCCAAAGATTTTGCTGAAATTAGTGAGTAGTTAGTTACCTTTTTCTTGTACCTCTGAACTTAGCTGATTTGATCGGAAGACTTAGATCCTAGATTCTGGCTTCAACTCTCCTCCTTTCAAGTGATGTGTGAGGTAAAATCTAGTAAAAAAAGACCTCTTTCCCAAACAATTAAGAGAGCTTCATAAGTCAAGGTTAGGGTTAGGAATTGATATTTAAAGATGGTCATACAATATGAAATGAGCCACTTGAAAATATACTGAATTAAAGCTCAATTTAAATTTTAAAGTAATCATTTAAGCAAAATGCGTGTTCAGAGCACATAATCTCGCGAATATTCAGACCTGAAAATATCTAATTAACAAAAGATTTATTAGAATTTGTACGCATTCTACGAATGCAAGATAATAATTTTGGTCACTCCCTAGAACGTCTCTCATCAAGACTGTTCTGCAGTCATTTGGAAATTCCTCTAAGCACTACCAATGAATCCTGGAGCATCGGAGGAAGTGAAGAAACAGTTGACGAACTGCTCAGTCCGAGTAAAGATATAATAATGAGAGAGCCATTAAGTCCTAATTTTGTGGATTCTGTCAATAAAGGATTCCTGAAAAATACTTCCCAAAAAAAATCCAAATTGAAATCAGAGGTACGGGAGAATGTGAACAATGGACTATGGACCAAAGAGGAACATCAACGATTTCTGACATTTTGGGAAGGACATGAAAAGAAACCGCCGCAGGTAGAAGGACTCGAATTAGCCAGCAAAAAAATAAGGAAGAGAAGAAAAAAGAAATACTTTGATGAAATGGCAGAGTTTATAGTAACTCGTGATGCCAAACAATGCAGAAGTCATGAACAAAAATTTTGTGAATATCTCAAAAAAGTGTCTAAGAAACAAGCGCGATCTAAACCTTTCAAAACTGTAGGAAACCCAGAAGTTGTTGAAGTTAGAGACTCCTCAAAAATGGAGGTAGGCAAAAAAGGTTTACAGTCTGGTGGTGCATTTATGATAGGGTTGGATGGCCAAAGCTCTTTGAGTACATACAATAGACAGACAGCAATGTCGAATGAAACGAGAGGTTCAGAAATAAGTTTACGGGGACAACGTTATGATTCTCTGCCCCAATTATCTTGGGAGTATAGTGAAAGATTTAGTCAGAGCTGGAATGTTTTCGTACCTAATTTACAATATTCCAGAATTGGACAAAATTCTACACCAACTCATCTTCTTACCAATTTTGAGAAGGATCAAAGGCCTTTCTTGAATCTAATGCCATGGGATTTTCATCCTGGTAATAGTCGTAAACTTGTGGAAGACCTAATTTTCAATTGCGAGCAGTTTAACTTGCTCGCTTCACAGAAAGTTTTATCAGAAGACTCATCTACTACAAATTGGCAAGAGTGAGTCCAATGAATAATTGCAATGAGAAGCTGCTGTCTTTCCATCTCGAGCTACCTTGGTGATGAGGTTGGCTGGACAGCTAATTTAAATGAGAAAAAAGTTTTTCAAAAACTAGTCGATGATAATGTTGCTATGATTTTAATTGATTCACTATATAAAAAGAATCATTCGTGGAGTTTATATATATATTATTTTGCCGTATCTTGGTGGATTCGAAACAATGAGACAATATTTCTTGTGAATGAAGGAATTGACAAAGTATGGAAAGCATACGATTTGGTTTATTATGATTATTTAATGAGTCGTTTGATGAAATCAGGAATGAAATGGAAATTTTAAAGGATATCTAGTTTTGCAATCGAAGCGAGAGCAATGTGTGAGTAAATGATGCCAGACATTTTTGAATGGATCTATTTGCTCTATCAATGAATGCACATCCTTTAATCTCCTATACAAAATCTAACTGAGCATAATTAAGTTACCTGGAAACAATAACTGCTCTCACAGAGTGGCCGAGACCAGCTGAATTTTTGTTACTTTTATGATATTTGAAGGTTAATGATAAAAAATTCCCAAAAAACTATCCACATAAACTTAAAAAAGAATGTACTACATATTCAACAAGCATGTGCACTAATCAAGCTCTCCTTCTGTCCAGTTATACTTTTGTCCAAATTTTTTTCTGAAGTCCTCTAGCCTCAACATGGTCGTCTCTCGTTTCCAATACCAAGATACCTTAGGGTCGTAAAGATTAGCCATATCTCTACCAAGCACTATCTGCATTAACCCATTTGATTTTGGCTTTTTCTCTTGTGGCTCCTCATGCCCCCCAAAGAATTCAGAAAGCAAATTATCAGCTTGTGGATTCCTTTGATTAATTATTAGTGTGAAGCTTTTGACAATAATAAAAATTCACTTTGGTTTTGAGGATTTGTGAACTTTCTTTTGGACTGAGGGCTCAGTTGATTTCGTTTTTTCGATATTACGAGCGCTTGTGCTGATTTCTTTCGGCTCAGCAGTGGTCTTATTCATTTTAACAGGAGGATGCGAGCTGCTGTCGGAAACTACGTTCTTGTTCATGTTTGCTATCTTACTTCCGTCTGATTTTTCACGCTTCAAAAGATTTTGGTGCTCTTGCTTACTTCCTTTCTCGTTTGCTCTATATTTACATAGATAGTTAGACGTCGCACCATGAAATATTTACTTTTCTGATATCGAAAGATTCGAAATCTGTATGGAATCACTCTTAGAGTGTTCATGAGACAATTTGATTTCGGGCAATTTGTTTTCAATTTTTTCCTTAATTGTCGGTTTATCCGATGGCAATAAACTCCTTGCAGAATGGTTGGCTATGTCACTCCTGAATTCTGAATCACTTTCTCTCCCTTGTCGTGGGATTTTATTTGTATTCAGATTCTCGCCCTTTTCATTCTGATTAATTTTTGGAGTTGTATCTGTAATTTTTTTGGAGCTCTGGCTTTCTGAAGAAGATTTCTTTGAGCTTTCTTGTTTAAGCTTTGAGTCCTTTGATATTTCAGTGTTCTGACAGAAGATTTTTATGTTAACCTTTTTTTTGACAGATTTCTCATGATCTGTTTCATTATTGGACTTTCGCGTAGCTCCTTGGGTTTCAACCTTTTTGGCAAACTCTGAAAACTTCCTATAAATCTGAGATTTTGGAATTTGATCCTCCTTGAACAGCATATGAAGTTGCTTATGCCTTGTTATTATTATTGATTGCTGTTGAAGCTATTGTTATTGTTCACTTTTTTACTTCGATATCTTGATTGTTTCAGTTTCAGGGTCATAGAGTTTGTTATTTTGCACGAAACTCGAAATAATTTCTGTGAACTCGGTTTTAGTGATTGCTCTGTGGCATTTTAAGATTTCTCCAAGTTCGCGAGTAAATTTGAGCATTAGTGGTGGTTTTTCTGCACTCGAAGTTGATTGGATCTGGCTCTTGGTCGCAACTTTCTTTTCATTTTCTTCTACAGTTCCCAGCTCAGATAGAATTTTATCTTCTTTCTTCTTCAATAGCTCTTTCCTGTCTCTGTCTTTATTATTTGCGGCTGGTTTTGGCTTCTGCCCATCCTGATGCTGACGCTTTTCCCTAAAATAATGATTCAACCCATCAACCATTGGTAGTAATATCTGACTTAGTGGGGTCGCTTTTCATTTTATTTTCGGACTTTTTAATTGTTGGCTGTGTAGTCTTGGTAATCATCGTTGGATGAAGCAGAACACTCAGTCTATCTCCCATTTCTTGGTAGTGTTGTTTAATCTTGACAGTGAACTGCTCATACAGTTCTATTTCAAAGTTATTCAAATCATCACATAAATTGAAGAACTTGGTCTAAATTTTTTCAGATGCTTCGTACAATAAAGGTTTTTATAGCTATGAATGAAAGATTAGTGAACCCCACATCAAGACAAAATTGTACTATTTGTTATCTTCAGTTTTTTTCTGCTTGGAATCCTCTTCGTCAAGGTATTGACAGTTAAAAATGAGTCCCTATTCATCCAAACGAATCAGTCCTCGATCGCTGCTATTGTTTTACATTGTTTTGAGCACAAGAAACGTGAAATGAGCAATCACATGTAACAACGTCACACTGTAGCCGATATTTTGAAACGAGATAAGAAAATCATAATTATATTATGGATTACTTGGATGCAGTCGCCATATTTTAATTCACAGAAACTGCAAACGATTTCTGATCTTTCTTTATTGTAGTTTTCAAATTCAATATTCTCGCTTGTTATGAAAAAGGATTGAAGTAGAGTTTGAGAAGTTCTCCTACTTTTTTTCATCTGTGAAATATATTTCTGGGATCCAATTTACACAGGCCACATGCGCCTGGACACAAGTATAAGATTCATTAACAAGAACTCATATTATTATAATAATATACCCATATTTCTTGCTTTGGATAGTATTTGATTATGCCTTTGAGCTGCGGACAAAATACACAACGGATATCAGTATACTTTTTGCCTGTTTTGTTAATTTCTCGGCATCGCTGACAATACCATTCTTCATGCTCTTTACCATACAATTTTTGTTTTTCGTTTCGTTAAAGTTTGATTTTACCTTCTGGTTTTTTGACCACTAACTCGCTTCCATAGCAAGTTTGATGAGTTGGAGCATTGCAAAGATCACAATAATATATTTCATCATTCTCATATGTTTCCTCATCACAACAAATGCAGCAAGCAGTGTCCTCAGAAGAGTCAAATTCCATCTTGATACAGAGCTGATCGTTGTAGATGGATGGAATGCTGCTTTTTGAATGCTGGGCACGCAGAGACTTACTTTTAATTTAAGGGAAGCATTGTTACTTCATTTGATGCTAGTTTTGTTGAAATTCCCGAATTTTGGTCAACCATCCTCGATTCTCTCACCTCCTCAGAATGTTGTGCTGAATGCTTCTTCATGTCCTCTAATCCTTAAGACACTTTCTATGGTGTGAAAATTCCTTTGGATATTTAAAGTTGATAAAGAGAGAGGTATTTTTTATTTACTGGAGACATATAATTTTATATCAAAATGAAAAGTTAGAGGACATCTGATTCTTTTCCCAATCGATAGTACCTCGAAACATTATATCTGAGTACTCAGGCAAGCAGAGGAATTAAATTTTATTTACTAAGAGATATAATATGTTACGGACACGGAAATGAGTAGTCTTTCTCATAATTTCATAATTAAAGATAATTTACATAAATTTTCATACCGACAAATATTTCGAGCTTAGAACGAGGTAATGAATAATATGGATTCTAAATAACATCAATTTTGAAGACTGGAGGGAGATGTTAAGCTTGATTCCAACCGAGATTTGCGTTTAATATTTTTGGCAATCCTTATGATACGTGGCCAGGATAAATTAGCCATGAAAGAGTTGACCGACGTTGCTATCCTTTCTCTGGTAGATCTTCGAGAAGCAAAAACAATAACAATCGTCTTATCAAGTCTAAAAATTTTCTGTTTGAACACACAATTCCATATGATTACTCACTGATCAATGATACAAAAGATTCACAGATCGTCACAAATAATCAAAAAAAGGGTCAGTTGAGTAGGGATTCCTCTTTCTTGAGTCAAATTACCAACAAAAATCCAAAAGAACCGATGAACCAGACTGAATAGGAAAGGAAAACAAGGTTTGTATTCGAATGTAAGTTTTGATACGATAAAATTGAGTTTATCCGTCTCAAAGTTGAAGGCACTGGCTGCTTAGACCATCAGTCAGCTTCTTGGGTTAGAGTCTTGCTTATTCTCATGAATCTACCAGAGTTAAATAAATAGTCGAATAAAACTTCATACAAAAACGAGATGAATACAGGTGAATTAGTATCTGTGAAATCTTCATCTCTTCTAGAAGATACTCCCAGTGAAATCAACGAAAGTGTGCTTCGATGCGCTGGTAGAATCGCTTGGGAGAGCATCCCAAATATTCTGAACCTCATTACGATCTCAGTTGTATCATCAATCAATATTCTCTATATTTCACATAACACTGATCCTAATCTCTCTGGAGTCGCCGTTGGTGGACTGGGAACGGCTACAACCTGGATAAGCCTCACAGCTTCTCTTGTTTTCATCGGTTTGAATACAGGCTTTTCAGCGATCACTGCTCAAGCCTTTGGTTCCAAAAATTATGAACTCGTTGGACTATATCTACACAGAGCAATCATCTTAAGGGTCATTATATTCTTCTTCAGTTTCTTCTTGTTGCTGTTTTCAGAGCAAATCTTAACAACAATCGGAATTCCCGCACAATCAACTGCTTATGCAGGAACGTATTGTAGATATGCAATACCTGGAGTGTTTATGCTTTCATTAAGTGAAACTCTGAAGTCATATATCATCTCTCAGAGTATTTTCCGGCCGCTGTTCTATTTTCAGCTTATTGGAACGTTAACTCATTGGGGATGCTGTCATGTCTTTGTGCATGTGCTTCGTATGGGAATAATTGGGGCAGCTTATGCATTTGACTTGAGCCAAACAGTGATCTTAATCTTGACCATCGTCTACTTGTTGAAATGGAACCCAAATAAAGAAAGTTTCTTCGGCTTCAGGAAGGAGTCTTTCTCGAAGTTATGGTGGCAATTTAGCAAAGAAGCTCAAATAGCCATCTTTATGTACGTGGAATGGATTGCTTATGAACTGATTCTTATCCTCACTGGTCTCTTGGGGGAAATGGAAATGCAAAGTTTTATTGTGTTTCTCAATATCACCTCATTCTTATATATGCCCGGCGCTGGGATTGGTATTACTTTGTCAACTTATGTTGGTAACGCTATGGGGGAAGGCTCGATACTCAATGTCAAAAAATATATGAAGTCAGCAGCACTTTTATGGGTTATTCTCACTTTTTTATCGATTATCCCAATGATTTCCCTTGCTGACATTGCCGTTGGTTGGTACACTGAAGACGAGAAACTGATCAAAGCTGCGGCTGGGCTTATGAGAGTCTATGCTGTCTATTATGCCCAGGATATTGGGCAAGTCTTTGCAATCGCTGTTATAAAAGGGATAGGTAAAGAAAGAGTTGGCACAAAAATTTTCATCTCGACACTCTATGGACTTGGATTTTTGCCAGGTTATCTGTTTGCCTTTTATTTTGATTACAAAACACCTGGGTTCCTCTATGGGATGGTGATCGGAGTTACAGTCATGTTTCTTTTAGAAGTTCAAGTGATAAGGACTACTGACTTAGAAGAACAGATCCAAATAATCAAACAAAGAATAGCAGAGTCAAAATCGACTCCTCTACTCAAGAATGGAGATACACTAAGTGAAGCGGATGTAATCGACATAGAAATGAAAAATATTAAAAAAGAATGAGGTGATTCCTAAATATATTTCATTATGTCGGCATAATTTTTCAAGGAGTCTGTGAGATGTATTCTCTGATTTTACTAATTTGGACATCGCTTTTAAGTGCACACTCATAAGAAAATTTGAGTTCTCCTCATCCATATTATATAAGTTTTTAGTTTTCCGCTTATGAAGATTAAGAATTTATTAGCATAGAAAGTAATATCTTCAAACTTGACAAATTTTCGTTTCTTTCTGAGTCTGGAATAAGATATAACTTTAGTCATTAAAAATTCTCAGAAAATTCTACTTATGGAAAAATTAACAAGCGCAGCAGCGTCCACAGTGAAAACAGTGCTCAAAAATATCCAATCAGCTGTCACTAAGAGCAAGTTTAACCAAGACGTTCGATTGGTGGCAGTGAGCAAGACAAAACCTTCAGAGCAGGTCAAAGAATTATACGACACAGGTATCAGACATTTTGGTGAGAACTATGTGGAGGAATTAGTTGAAAAAAGTGCTCAAGTAAGTTTGGATCTTTGAAGCTAGGATTGCTTACTTGCTCATTCAACAGCTACCCGAAGATATTTGCTGGCACTTTATTGGGCATCTACAATCGAATAAATGCAAGCAAGTTCTTGTACCAAATTTGTGGATAATTGAAACGATCGATAGTCAGAAGTATTAGCACTAACTGCTACAATTATGCAGCTTCCTTAGGTTAGCGGAAAAGCTAAATAAGACCATCGATAAGATCCAAAGAAAAAACAAACTCAAGGTGTATGTTCAAGTGAAAACTAGCGATGAAGCAAGTAATGATTTGAGCGATTTAAATTTTTTACTCACAAGCAATAGCAAAATCGGGAGTTGAACCTGAAGAAGCTCTTTCGCTCATTCAATTTATTAGAGAGAAATGTCCGAACCTCGAGTATACATCATTATATTTTGACTTGTAGAATCAAACTGAACAATAATAGATTTTGTGGACTCATGACGCTTGGAAAAGAAGGCGATTTTGAAGCTTTTACGGTAAGATAGCCCCCAATTAGCTCAACTCAAGTTCCCTCAAGAGATTAGCTGATCTGCGAGAAGCGGTGTGCAAAAGCTTAGGACTTGAAATAAAAGATGTTGAACTGAGCATGGGAATGTCGGGTGACTACGAAGAGGCAGTAAATTAACTTTTTCAATTCTTTTTATCACCACTATTTGTCTAGGTAAGTCGAGGCTCCACTAACGTTAGAATAGGATCATTGCTATTTGGTGCAAGAGAGAAGAAGGAGCCCACAAAAACCTCTGAAGACCAGAAAACAGAACCAAAATAATAGGTTAATACATTTGTTGCTTAGTCTGTACAACGCGTGATTCTAAAAACCTGTTTGCGTGTTGTATCTGGAATTTATTATGTAAATAATTTAAATTTTGTTGGAATTGCAAAATGAATTCGAATGGGACACCTTTTCAAAAAAGTGGGCCTTTTGGTGATAATCTGTCAACAATTCCTTCCAAACAGATTATAATCTCACAAACTCTGGCAGAAGCTGACCTAATGAAAGAAAAAAATACTGTGACAACTTATTTTGAGCGACAACAGAATGAGGCTGTGATTTTGTACAATTCTGATTCAACAACTTTGCAAATGGCATTAGCAAATCGATCGTCTGTACCAGCAATGAAGCATCAGTTTATGCAAGATCTGATTACGCTCTCAAAAAAGCCTACGGCAAGAGAAAATACTAATCCGAACATGTCATTTGGATTGAATCAGATGATACCGATAAAGTCAAGAAGTCTAAGTGACTCTGAAATTGAGGACCTTATCAATGGAGGAACCTATGATGGGTATGATGAGTATAGCAATGAGCGTTTTGAGGAAGAAGATGATTCAGATTGAGAAGAATCTTAGAGTTTTCAATTTTTTTACTACTTGTGTATAAAAATTACTGATCCATGTTATTATCAAGTCATTTTTTGTTCATATTTTGCCTTATTGATTTGATTGAATAGGTAGATATGATAAATACTAGAGGTTCTAGCCCAAAATTTGTGTTGTTGACTTTGTCACGATTAAAATTGTTGTCCTGTTAAAGTAGTATCAGCAGATAAATTGACGATTGAGAGTTAGTGGATTTCATTATCTAAAAAATTCCAAGGAAATATTATGATATCCACAGGAAAAACTAATCGTTTTACAATTACTACGCTGAAGGAAAGAAAGATTTATAAAGCAAGGGAGTCAAATTTCAACAGCGTGAGCAATAGAAAGAAAATAACGAGTAGGAACTTTAGTTCTTCTGTTGGAAAAACATCACTTCAAGGAGTGGACATCAACAGGGTACCAATAGTTAACATGTTGCCTTGAAAGCAAATTGCTCCTCAAACAACAACAGGCCATTTGAAATAATTTTGCCTCTACTAAAATGAAAAACAAATTTATTTCTCTTTAATAGAACTTGCAAAGCCATATACTGTAATTACTGACTCTCCACTTCCCAGGAGAGCTGCTTCCACCAATAGAAATTAAAAGATTAGTAGTAGCACTCTATAAATCTCAGAAATATTCAATATTCAGAATTATTTCGAATGTTCAAAAAAAATTACAAGAAATCACACCCTATCTGAGATGCCCTCCCTGAAAGTATGGATCATTATTACACTGCTTGTGCTAGTCAATCTTCCACTTTTGATAGCACCCTTCAAAGGGCGGAACTCCGTTGGAGGCTGGGCAATTTCTGATATATTCTTTACTGATGCTGCTATTGCTCTTATATGTCTTCATCTGCATAAAGGAAATCGGTTAAGCCTCAAATACATCTTTTTGATATCGATTCCACTCTTTCTGTTGACTGGATACGGAGTTGCAACTATATCCGCGGACTTGGGATTAAATTATGAAAATAAACCTTATTGGTTGCTTGTTTACATTTTAGTATTTGCAGCTGGAGCTTACTTGGCTTTGGGATTGCAGATCCTTGACATTCTACAATGGCTCTGGAGTCAATACGACATCTGGTTTTATCGAAAGATAGCAGCTCCCGTCGCAGTGAGTATTATTACTTGTGCTTCAATCCTCTCAGCTGTTTTGTCATTCGAAGGTCATGTACTTGCACAGAATGTACCGCTTCTGATATGGGTTTGGGTCTCTGTTGCCACCGTACTAATTTTTTCAATTGGACTTGTAGCGCGCAACTTATTATATGATGACTCAGAAGAAGAGGAAGGGGAACGACCAAGCGATAATGATTGGACCTGTAAATGGGTTGGAGCTGTTCTATATTTATTTGGATTCGCACCATTCACGATATTCTGGATTGTTAGAGGTTGCTATCTTGCGTATATCAATTTCAGAGATGTAATCGCAAAGGTCCCCTCACCTCACTTCTTGGTTTTCAACATGGCTCTTCTTTGGTGGGTTCTCACACCGAGCGTGATAATATTTGCGGTTTGGCTTCCACGAACAGTCCGAAACCTCTGGACTAAAAAATATCGACTAGTCCAGAGATCGTCACAACAATCTCGAGAACTTTAGTTGCCGAGAAGGACCATTTTGCTTTGAAATTATTTGACACTAGCTAAATTTTTACAAAAGATATTCGCGATATTACTGTGAAACCACTAAATTTGTTGTATTATTATATTCATGAAAACTACAAGATATCAAATAGAACAACGTGTTGAATTCAAAACCTATTTCTGGTCTTTCCTTTTCAAACTCGCTCTTAATTCCAGTGTTGCGAAACACGGTAACCGAGTACACGGCAAAAACTCGGTAAGACCCGGTAGAACATACCAAAAACTCGGTAACACAAGGCAAAACTCGACTCGATTGTGTAACAGTAGTCTCACCGAGTCTTGCCTTACGTTACAGAGCCTTACCGAGTTTTTACCGAGTATTACCGTATAACTCTTCATCTTTCATATCGAATATTTGCTGAACCTCTAACCGCTAATCACTTCTTCTTTTCATTCAAGTAGTTGCGTCAGCAGCAACAGTTTTACGGTTCTCTTATTATTATTAGTTTCCATTGCACCCTTCTTAAGCTAACATTTTCGTTAAGAGGAATCGCAAGTAAGCACTGAATATCGAATTTCTCAAAAATGAAAGCCGCGCAAAATACCATTTTGATGAGTTATGTAGTTCATGGGTATATCTAAGCTCGAGTAAAATTAGTTCAGATGTAAGTGTCAAAATATCATATGTATTTTGGAGATAACCTAAGACATATTCGATTACAGCACCAGATTAAAAGCTTTCTTGAGCTATTAACTATTATTAACTATGATGAAGCAAATTAATTCACGAGTTTAACTAAATCTTAATTTTCCAACTGACTGCTAATATTATAGAGGCTTATTTATCATTATCTTTGAATTGTGTTGGTTCTGGCAAGTGCCCATTTTTAGTTCCTTTTAATAACGTCTGTTCAAGAAGCTGCCGTGTGCCTTCTGGAGAATATTCCTGTACTGTCTTATTTTCTTCACTAAAGTCAACATCAGTGATTTGCGAGCTGTATTTTATCTTCTTCTTGTTGTTAGGATGGTTGTCTTTTTCGGAGGACCTCAATTTTTTCGAATTATCTTCAGATCGTCTCTTGGAAAGGATAGCATCTATTTTTTCATCAATACTAATTTTACTAGACATTAATTCTATCTCCCTAATCGAATCAAGAAAATTCATTTCAATCTTCGGGGCTTGCTTTCCTTTTCGTTTTGGGCCTTTACGAGCCTTTTTATCTTGGCTTGTCAACAAGGAAGTTGATTGTGCTGTGGTTTTCAGTTTTCCTTTATCCTCATTTAATAACGTCCTTTTTTTAGAACATGTCAGAAAATCAACCACTTGATTTGCATTTCGGTTGTTCACTACATCGAGAGAGAGCTTAGCTGGAGCCTGATTCTCAAGTGATGGGTTCTGAAGATTAGATTGCAGCTGTAGAACACTTGCAATTTTTCGCTGTTCTAACCTCATCTTACAGTTGAAATCTTGGGTCTCTGCCTGTAAAAGAGCAAACTTCATCATACAGTCTATGATCTCTGAGAAGAATGTAACTTGAGGTTGAAGGGCAAAGATCATGGGGAATGGAAGGGAAATTTGTGGAAAGTGACTATCCATTATTTCAGATGTAGCGATTCGGGATTATTAAAAAAGTTAATATGTTAGAGAAGTTTTTCGATCAACCAAATCAACATATATCTAATATATGCTCTCATAAGCAATTCGGGTCGGGATTTCAGTTAAATTCTGCAAAATTATTTGCTAAATTAATAATGGAAGGAGTTAAATATTAAAAACCAAGCAGCTTGAAGCTAAACATTCTCTCCCGACATATTGCCTGGGATTTTTTATGGAAGAAGTGGTTTTTGAACTTTGCTCGAACGCAACACGAAGCGCGGACACCACACTATCCATCTAGGACGCAAATTGATGTCCGTTTACCTTGAATTTCAAACTTGAAAAAACTTCGTATAGACTCTGGCGATTGTTTTAACTACCTCCACGTTTACTTAAATTTTGGAACAATCTCTAAGCGTTAAGGGAACTGACAATTTGTTTTTCTCAGATTCTAAGTCATCCTGAAGTGCATTATATTTTAAGGAATGAGGTGGGCTATCTCTTTGCAAGTAATTTATCACAAGATCTTTTGGGTACTTACTTTCCTCGTTGACTTGAAATTAAGACTTAGTGCACACAACACAATAAAGATGCAATGAAGACCCTAGGAATCATCCATGAATCCTCAAACATACAATATACAATAACTGAGAAACTTGTATTCAGAAATTTTTAGCTCTCTTCTAGCACCAAAGGTTCAATTTTGAGGGGAAGCAAGCTTCCTTGAATGTTTTGCATTCAACTATGAGAATCTGTAATAATATAATATTATTAGAAGCGATCAGAGTTAATGCGTTGAAACTATTTATTTGGGTTGCTTTTTCTGTTTTTAGTAAATATCAAAAAAATTTCAAAGACCAAAACTCAATTTAATTTTATTGTTTGAACTATGAATTTATGCGGCCCTGATGATATTGACATTGGGTCTGTGTCAGGCTCTCAATATAAGTTTGAAAGTATCAGTAAGTCGCAATTGCTTACACATTTAGAAGCCCAAAGCGGGAATTCAGATCCCGAAAATGCCCAAAACACAAAAATGGTTATGCCAACAATTGAATTGGAGCAGCGCGGCTTTCAAGAGATCAATTCATCAAGCAATGATATCCCAGGTTGCCATGATTTTGACCCACTCAACTATTATGCAGTCGCGGATCCTCAAAAGATAAATGGTATGGAAGAAATAATAACTGAAACTCAAGAATTGAAAGCAATTTCTGAGCGGCAAAAGCCTCAAACAAGGAGGGAGAATCTGATAAAAGCAGAATCTCAGCAAGAAAAATCAAAAAACGAAATTTCTCAGTCTAAAGAGATGAAACCAGAAAGGAATCAAGAGGCAGAAATGAGAGAGCAGCGCAAAAAAATGGAGATTTCAATTGATCCCAAACTGCAAAAAGATAAACAGCCTCGCTCTCTACCGGACCCAGAGGAAGAGGAGGATACTGATAAAAAAATGCGCTGGTTTGGATGCCATTTATGTGCCTGCTGCGCTTGTGCGGGAGCGATTGCGGCTTTCTTTGCTCGTTCCAAGTAAACTTTCGAAAGTATAAATCGTTTTAGTGACGTGTTTTACATATATTTTCAACTTTTTGCATAATTAGTAGTAATTAAATTTAAGCGATGTGAGTGACGACCCACAGATGATTGTATTCACCTTATTCTCAAGAAAAAATTATCGTTTTTAGAACTGGACTTTCCTGGATATCATATTTTAAAAATTCAAGAATGGCCGTTGATTTGGGGGGTTTTTGTGATAGTAGTCTTAGTCTGAAATTTTGAGGAGCCAGACGCTTGTGTCTTTTGTATTTGATAAAGCTCACAAAGGAATGACTTAAGTCTTGTTGCTGGTCGTGAGCTATGTGACGTCCTATAATAATTTCTCAATCCAGCGCAGTTATCCTTTTTGGATGGTGTGCCCGATTACATTGCGAATTTAGTCTCTTTTTATTTTCAGTCTAGCAATTGTTTACATCTTCAAAGTATCTATCATCCGTATTTCCCACTCTATTTCCAGAAATAAACCTACAATGAAATATTAATTTTGGGTCTTATCAGAAAACTGGAAAAAGTAATGATATATCAGTTCAACTTGGAGTTGTATCAAGCTCTCATTATTATTGAGTTGCAGATTTTATTTTATTTTTTTTTAATAATCTAAAAGCATCAGCCCTCTTCCAACAATTGCCAGATTTGATGGATTACTCAATAATTTAGTATGAAACCATTGTTTATTGGCCCATGAACTAGCAGTCACGATTATGAAAATGATTAGAAGATTATATAAAGGCAAAAAGCTGGGAATTTTAAACAAAGTGTATCTTTCGCAGACTGAAAGAGTTTTGCGACTATTACTAATCACATAGCAAATAAATAGTATCTCTGTTTAAGGCCCAGAATCAGTCATTTGCATGATGCATGCCGAAGCTCCACATGTACATACGGTGCATGTAAGAAGACAACACTCCCAACAAGATAGTACATCATCGTCGTCGTCATCGTATTCGCCAGTATCGTCTCTTGCTGCGGCGTTTGGTGCGCTTTTTGGCTTCCTTACTCTTTGCTGAGGGTATGAGTCTGGTTTTTTTTTCATACAAAGATTCGTTAGGTAACAGATCAGCCATAAAGGACAGCAAAAGATCATACAGAATATCTTCAGAGCAGCGGAACTTTTTTTCTCAGATTTTGGAGGGATAGCAATCTTTTTTAATGCAACCAAAGAACTCTGTTTCTTGTTACTTCTCTTTACTAGTTGACCGTCTACATGAACATTTATTTCAACATCTGTTCCCTCTTTTTGGGAAGTTATTGGTGTTGCACTTAGATTTGGATTTGACCACGCTGAGAGCGAATCTTTGGGCAGCCCACCTTCATTCTGAGTGGCGATTAGATGATTATAACCCTCTACTTTGGTATCTTGCTGCGTCAGTCTCAAATTGGCAGTTACCGTCTCAGTTGTCACAGGCACCGTCTTTTGAGATAAATTATTATCGTTGTTGTCCATAGGCAATGAAGGTTTGGATTTTGAGTGTCGATTCTCTTTCAATTTGTATGTTCAGAGCCCCAGATGCTTTTAATGTAAAATAAATTATTAATGAATGCGATTACGTAGCATTTAAATTTATATCTGAATTGATTGATATTAAAATTAATTATTAAGCATCCTGGAATGTCGTGCTCTTTGTTAAAATTGCTTGAAAATTGTTAGTAGTCCAAGTCCATTTGCCTTATTTAAATAATGAGATGGATGCTGATAGCTTGAGAACACAGAAAATGAGGCACAACCTTCAAATGGGCTTAAGTATCATGTAATTCAAATCTGTTTTATGATGCTTATGCATATAAGGTAGTTTAATCAGGCGAATTATATGAAATAGCATCTGTGGGAGTGGATAAAGTTGCGCTATTCGCTCAAATATTGAGAATATCGATCTCATCAAAAAAAAAAAGGAGATTCAAAGCTAAATTAGACTCTTTCCAACATTAGAAATATCAAGTACGATGATTTCGAACAACAAAAAGCTGAATCTCTACGATTTGAAAGCTTGATTTTGAGAATCAAAAGGAATCAAACATGAAGATTATCAGTGAAGCAACAGGGTGAACACTTTGTGAGTGTCTGGTAGGTGAGGAGTTGCCAACAAGCAAGGCCTACATTTGGCTCTTTATTCTCAAACTTCCAGTATTCGTAATACGAGCGAGCCAATTGAAATATCGAATCTCAAATTAGACTTAATTTTAAGTTACAGAAGTCAATTTAAAATTTTCACGTAGTGCTCTCAGCTCAGTTCAGTCAACTCTTAGTTCTTTGTGCAATGCCAGTACATACATACACACTTACTTTTGCCTTGGTCAATAAAAACTAAGTATGCAGATTTTTATTGCTTGTGAAAAAAATATTTTTACTACCCCCCCCCCTACAAGTAATCGACTTTGATGGTTCTGGCTTTATCAGACAAAGAATTCAGAAATGATATTTAATTGTCATGGAGATGTTGTATTAACTGTTGTTTATGGAATCGGATACTCACTCTATTGCGATTGTTTCTAAGGGCTCATTTATCAGTCTGTTGACTTTTCATTCGAAGAATACAACGCAACCATTTGGATTATCTCAGTTGCAATTCTTGACTGTTTTTATATTTCCTGTTGGAGGGAACAAGGCCTCACAATAACTTTTAAACTATCCTATTAATTTCATAAACATAGTCCTAGGAAAGAAGGTGCAAATTTTCTGATAATTTCAGGTTGTTGAATAATAGTTTCCCTCGGTAAAGCAATAATAATCATTTAAATTATGTTTCTTTGTTGCAGATATATCACTTCAATGTTAGGTTTGCTTTTATCTCTCTGCAAAATCTCAAAAATATATACTTCGACAACAAAAGAAATTCAGCTCATGCATATTCACGCATATGCACCTTTTATTGCTGCCTTGTCTTATTAATTATTCACGATTCTTACAGATTCCAATAACTGAATTTGACTTTGATCGATTTGTTTTTGAGCCTCTAAAAGTCTGAAAAGCAATTCTACCGATTCATTGTTGACTTTGTCACCTTGATTAGCAAGCAATACTTTCACAGCTCTTTGGATGTATTCCACTACAGAATCCAGTTAGGAAAAATATTTAAAAGTAATAGATTACTTAATGCTCTATGATTTTCAAGGTTCATCTCAAAAAATTCAACTCCAACTCCCAATCTCTCGCGGGTTTCATGCTGCAAGATGTTTCTTTCATCTCTGCTTCTTTGACCTTCCTTTGGACTGGTGTCAATTTCTTTTGAGATTTGTTTTGTAACGAATTCTTCGAAAAGTGGAAAACGTTCTTCTTTCTTTTCGGTCTGGGTTGTTGACTGAAACCTGTGATCTTCCTGCTCTGCTTGATTTTCAAAACCAATGGATTTTCGCTCTTCTGTATTGTTTTGATCTATCTTGTCTTCTTCCTCTTGACTTTTGGACCCAGGACTATCCAACAATTGATTTTTTTCAGCGGGATCACCACTTTGACCTCGGGAAAGTGGATTCAAGTCGCATTTCGAACAGTAGTGCTCAGAACCATCTGGACTTACGACAAGTACACACTAATATTGATTATTAAATAAAAAGAAGCTCATTTTTCGATTCGCATTACCTCACCACACGAAGAGCAGAGCTGCTCTGTTTTTTGCCAACCCTGCTTTAGCTTTTTGTTCATTCTAGTGAAGATACTCATCAAAGATATCCCGCTTCTTGACTTTAAATAAAAAAATAGAAATTTTTAGGCTGGAACACCCTTTTATTATTCAAACGAGGTGTCTCAGAATGAAATATAGTTTTATGCTTTTTTAAAAAGTATTCGTGCTCAATCAGAGAGTCTTGAAATTCCGATCGAGTTTCAGTTTATATATTTCTAAGATGGTGAATTTGAAACTTCTATAAGTACTAGTCTAAGAAGCCTTATAGATATGGATAATTTCTGATAAAAGATGACAGATGGATACTTGCTATAGAGCAAGATTCTTTAAGATGGAGATTTTAATAAACTCGGATGAGAATAGAAGTTCGTGTAATCTTGTTTCGAGGAACTCACGAATGCGTTCCTCCAAGTTGGAGTTGGTTCATACTGAACAGGACTTTTCATCGATGGATTTTGAGGAATGTAAGAGAATTTGTATTGTCTCTGGGATTCACTTTCTTTCATAAGGCTCAGATTGAAGTTGAATATATTTCTTCTTCGATTTTTCAGCTGGTTGCGAACTTGATCATTAACTGAGGTGTCGATTTTCCTCGCCACATATTCTTCATTATACGAAGAGTTATACTTTCGGATTGGTCCTTGAAGGTGAGAGGGAGATGCTCCTTCCTCTCTGGTAAAATTTAATGCGTCGTGCCCCCAATTTCGATAGTCTCCACGATATTGTGAATTCCCTCTAAATGGGTAACCTTTTACAGTTGGCTGTTTCGAGGGATCTATTGGTTTCTCGAGTGGCTGGGTGTCCTTTTTCACATAGTCTAGCTGGACTGTCGAGCTTATGCTCAGTTTATCAAGTGGGTCCTTCATTAATTTAGCGACTGAGTCTTGTTGGATCGGAAGTAACCCTTGAGGAATTTTAGAGCGTTCTCTAGGCATCAAAAGGGGAGTATAATCTTTTCGATAACTGGACTGAGCGGGAGATTTCTGTGGTAGATCCATAGTTGGCTTTAGTTTCGGACTCAGTTTGATTGGTTGGAATTGTTTCCATAATTCTCTGTGCGCATCATCTTGAATTAATGACTCTTGGACCTCAGTTTTGCTGCCAGAAACGATTTCATCTGAGAAACCTTTTTTTCCGAGTTCAGAGTTTTCCGATGTATATTGAGCATTTGGCACAACAATATCACCAGGTTGAGTCTCATCAGCAATAAGAACTTGAGTGTCCGGAGAGTCGAGAACAGATTCATCTTTTCGGACACCCTTGTTCCCATGAATTTGTACATCTGTACTTGAATCCAAGGGTTGGGAGCTGATTCTCACCCTCGAAGAATGAGACTTGGTTTTAGATGATAAATGTTGTTTCGGTGACTTCGAATTGAGCATCCTTTTAAGCACACCTTGTTTGGATTCTGGATTGGTTGGATTCACTTTTTGTATTGAAGGTAAGACTTCTAATTTTTGGGAATTGTGAGAGCTTGTCTGCTCTTTCAAATGTTCGGAAAAGTCGGCTGGGAAAATATCCAAGGATCTCAGATTATATTCTCTTTTATAGGTGGATAGAAAACTTGGGTTTACGTCAGATGTGTTCTTGACAGCGAGTTTATGAAGATACTGCTCGATTATTGGATCGCCTCTTTGGTTCAGGCGTGGTGACCCTTTTAGAAGTAGCTTCTTCTGTGTTTTGTTTGCCTTCCGTTGGGACGAAAGATTCAACAAAGACTTTGGACTTGCGGAGGGATGTTTATCTGTCATTTAAATTCAAGAGTTGTCGAACACTTAATGAATAATTAAATTTTCGCGACTGAAGAAGATTTAATTTGAAAACTTGATTTATATAAGAAGCTTATGTGAATCTGTTTAGACATCAATGCCTGTAATTATGCAATCTGCGGCAAGATAGGCTAATTTGGTTTTGATGGGTATAAGGCGTCCATTAAAAATACTCGTGAATTTGATCGCTTATTTTTTATGGATGGATCATTAATTTTTCAAACACAGCCATAACTACGTAGCTAGTCAACTTTTGTGTGAAAAATCTTCTACAAGAAAGCAGTTAATAGTCAAAACTAATTTACTTTGAAAATTCAAAGAGTGTTGATCAGTCAAAGAGAGTGCAACTGAATAATTTACTAACTCTTTCGACATACATTGAGAAGAATAATTTATTTCATTTAAAATTGAGACATAACGTCCAAATCATCATCTTTCGACAGTTAAACGCGAAAGAAATTTTCTTTACTAGAGCGGAATCGTCCAATTCCAGCTTCTACCATAGCATGAGCACTAAATGCGTGTTTTTCAGTTATTGACTCAAATCCAAGGAACCTTCTTTCGGCATTGAGAAAGATAGGGTGTACGATAATAGAAATACTGGTCTGAGCTTTCTGCCATCCCAACCCACACTTTTCAAATGGATTCAAAATTGTTGAAAAGCCTACTTACCGGTTTCTCATTTCATCAATAACATCTCGAAGACTACGTTCTGCTGGAAAAGAATTAGAATCTGCTTTTTGAGGATTCCGAAAATAATCCGAGTTCTCATAAATATTTGAGATGAAGAAAGTTTGAAAAGGTGGAAATTTATGAGTACCATAATGAAGACATGTATTTGTGAACACAATCTCTTTGGTGAAGATCCAAAAGCTTTACAACAGCAGGATCTGATTTGCGAGAAACAAAAAAAATTTTTTTTCTTTCGGCGATGATACGATGAAAAATCAGCAATAAATAGTAAATAAAAGCACAAAATTTTCGGTGGCCGTTCGAAGAAACCTGTAGGAGACCGGTTAGAAAGTATTACTGAGAAATTTGTGGGCAAGTCATAGTAGTTCCATAGAACAAGACCAAGCTTCCACACGGCTTGTTTGCATTGAGCGAAGTTAATGCATCCTTTAGTATGGGCTATTAAATTCTATTGAATTCTGAAGATTGAATAAAATAATTAAGAATTTGAACTATGCTAAAGCAAATTCTTTTACATTTTCACTCTTCTTTGGGAGCACCTCTTTTTCTCGTTTTCTATACTGCGATCTTCCTGCAAGGCACCTTGGGTATGACAGCATCAATGAATTAAAATTGAAATTTTACTTAGGGGGGATTCTGAATGGAGTAATCACTGCTACACCATCGCAAATTACTCAAGCAGCCAACTATACTTTTTCGTTGTCCCGTCAGGATACTTCTACTCTGGTACCATATGGTGCATATCTTGAAATTACCTTTCCTGCGACCAGTTACACGATCACAAACGGAGCTGTTTCCTGTACAGGGGTAGAATGGTCTTGTGAATTTGAATTAATCGTTATTTTTTTAGTTAGTTGGGTTCCAGGCTACTATAACTTGTACCGCCTCATCAAATGTGATTACAATTACAGGTGGCTTCCCCACAGCTGGAGGATCAGGCTACAGTGTAGGCGTCCTCCTTTTTATCATTCAAAATGTCAACAATCCTTCACTCACATCTCCAACTGCATTGTTCACAGCTGTGATAAAGACTTCTGGAGGAGTTGTCCGTGATACTCTCGTGGATTCTGGATTTTATGTCAAGGCTACTCCAGGTCCTCTAGCGAGCTGCCAAATTACAAGCTCTTCTGACGTCGTTGGCGCGACTGCAACAGCTACAGTTCAATTCAAAACGAATAACAAAGTACCCCAAGGAGGTTACCTTCAATTAGTAGTACCGCTCTGGAATCCGGACAATGAAGTCTCGAGTGATATAGTTCCAATGTTGGTGTATCCAGGAATCACTTGTGGAAGCCCTTCAGTATCTAACTATTTCAATACTTTTATGAGAAATAAATCGGTTTTCAGGGGATCGATACGACACTTAGCTGCCAGTGGACAAGTTCTAACTATACTCTGACTCTTAACAATGGTTTTAACACATTTAAAACTGGGACGATGTCTTTTCAAGTTTCGCAGATCCGAAATCCTTTGAGCACGGCTGCTAAAGTAGACTCTTTTTTTTCTCCCCCTTTTCTTTTCATTACTCCCTGTAGACTGGCTTTACACTAATGACATTCGATTCATCTGGCAATCAGGTTGAAAACTGCACAAGTCTAAGCTTGACAGTAAACACTCCGGCCACCATAACAAATGCGCAATTTTTTTGTATGAACAACTTCCTCAGCTACAATGACCAATGCCAATTAACATTCCTGACTGTCAATCCACTCTCGACAAATTCTGCCATACGGATTACATTTCCTTCTGAAATGAGTCTTAATCTGCTTTCAACTAATGCCGTGGTGGGTCAGACTGGAGTGAAGTTAGGCCCGCTATCTTACTCTACGATTGGATCTAACACGTTGCTGATTACTGATGGCGTCAATAATTATAAAGCTTCAGGCACAAATTTCACTATTGTAATTAGAAATGTCCAATTGCCTTCAACAACGGCGACGACATCAAGTTTTGTAGTCAACACTGAGACTTCAACAGGAGCCTTAGTTTCGAAGATTTCTACAGGATTGACTTACAAAGCCCTTCCTGGAGTTATTAATTCGGTTACAATTACAGCAACAGATCCTACAGTTAAATCGACAACGACTTTTAAATTTTTATTTACTCCTACCAACTCGCTTCCCACAACGGCAGGTGTTAGGATCACTTTCCCTCCGGAACTATTGATCGCCAATCAAGCGTCAGGAGCTTGTGTTTCTGGAGATACATCAACAGTCAATCCGAATCCCAGTTGCTCAGCCAGCTCACAGGTATTAACTGTTTCGGGGCTGTTCTCTACTGCATACACAGGAGGCAATCAAATTGGCTTTACTGTAAATTTAGTGACAAACCCTAGCAGCACAAAACCCACATCTACTTTCACAATCCAAACTTATTCGGATATTACTTCCACTGCGACACTAACGGATCAGTCTACTTCAGCTACTTATGCAGCAACAAACTATGCTACTTTGACCCTATCAACGATTTCTGTCGTACCTAGCTCCTACCTAGTGTCCACTGTCTCAACCTATGTGTTCACCTTCCAAAACCAGAATAGATTGTTTGCCCAAGGAGCAATTTTCATTCAACTGCCTCCAACAATCACAATCCCAATTATCTCGAACACTCAAAATTCTTTCGTAGCACTCTCTTCACTTTCATCGTCAGCTACAATTGCAGTCACGTCAACAGATATCACGATCACTAATGCAGTCACGTCGGACCTCGCTGCAGGATCTACGATTTCATTTAGCTTCCAGGGCTTGCAAAATCCTGAAACACTTCAGCCGACAACCTCTTTCACTATTATCACCAAAACTTCAGACGGTTATTTAATTGACGGTATCAGTAGTGGAGTCATTGTCACCATGACATCAGTCCCAACGTTTTATCATATCCAAATAACTCCAACTAGCTACAACAACTATGAAACTACTACTTACCGATTCGCTATCACCGTGAGAAACCCACATTATACGGGTGATTATCTTGAAATCACCTTTCCTCTGGACATACAATTTCCTAATATTCCGACTTGCAATCCTGTCTCTAATCTCTTAGCGTTTACTACGGTCTGTGTGAAGAGTGGTCAAAACCTAGTGGTTACACCGAATTTTTCTCCAAGTACTTTGCCGGTGCAGACGGTATTTATATTCGACGTCCCGAGCTGTACAAATCCTCTCAGCCTGGAACCATTTTCTTCTTTTCAAATAGCCTCATACAGCTCAACAAATTACAAACGAGAAGAGACTCTCACAGGATTAGTGTTCACTACTGTTGCTAACACCATTTCTACGATTTCAGCCTCTCCTTTGGATTATGTTCCCGGAGAGACAACAAGCTATACAATCAATTTTCAACCAATAGTCCCCATCCCAAGCACAGGAACAATAGGAGTTCGAATTCCTCCAGAAATTCAGGTCTCTTCTTCTCCAACGTGTGTATTTAATCAAGGTGTGCTTGGAGCTTCTGCTTCTTGTTCATATAGTTCAGGGACAAGAATGCTGACTATAAACAGCGGAGGACCATTTTCTAGCTCAATCAATTTTACAATTACGGGATTGACTAATCCTTCCTCTGGAACAAGCTCGACTTTTGAAGTGTACACTTATACATCAAGTGGCTATATCATCGACCAAAAAGTCAATTCCTTAATCTACCAATTTCCTTGCTCATCTTCTTGTCGTACTTGCTTGTCATCATCTGCTTCAAATTGCACAAGCTGCTTTTCAAGCCCAGCAAGCACCAAAAATTATCTTTACTATGGTACATGCGTTACAGCGTGTCCTGCTGATGCTCCACCAGACAGCTCAAACGTGTGTACTCCTTGCGGAACGGGATGCTTAACTTGCGATTCCGTCACAGGGGCTTGCACTTCGTGTAGTAATGGCTATGAATTAGTCAATGGTCAGTGTACACAGACATCAGGACTTCAAGCTCTTTTTGCCGCTTTTCAAAATGGAGTTGCTCCTTTCCCTTTCTTGATCTCCGCTGGGGTACTCTTCCTTCTCATGCTAATTGCATGTCAAATGCTCAAAACGATGACATTTACTTCCAACCTCCTGGCCTTTTACGGGTTGGTGGAGTTTGCTGCGATAGTCACTTTCTTGCTCCTGTTGTTCATACCAAGAGCTTCCAATTTCTCACTGACAAAAGCAGATACTGATATTATATTGACGGTGGCCGCTTTAATCTTGAATTATTTCCTAAACTTTGGATTGATTATTTACTATTGCTTAAAAGTGAGATCAGATGCCAAGTTTATCGAATGGAGAGTGAAAGAAGGTGTTGGATGCTGTTCGGAGTTAATATTGGTCATTTCTGCAATCACATCGTTGAAATTCTTTCCGTTTTTCCACGGAAAATTCTTACGCTTTGAAGTGTTTTCAGCAAAATGTTCTTCGACTGGGGTCTTAGTCCCTTTATCAGTACTTATGGGGTTACACAGCTTACTTACCGGTGGAACAGCTGCTGCTGCAGGTGTGCTCAATATTATAAATTCCGGAATTAAAGCTGAACAAGTTACTGTTTTGGCTATTGAGCTTCCAGTGGTGGTGGTTCTGACATTTATAGTTTATTTATTTGAGATACGAAAACCGAAGGATTACTTTGAACCTAAGCTTACTGATAACGATAAATATTTGAAGGTGGACGATGAGTCTAAAGTCGCTCTTGGTTCTGCCCTCAAAGCTTCAGAAGCAGAAAAAATGGATCAATCGACAAAAAAATCAAAAGATTTAGAACAGCCAGATAAGAAAACAGATCCGTCTGAGAAGAAAGAGGCCCGCCCTGATCGTGAGAGGAAGAGCTCAATGAAAGAGCTTTTTACACAGACTTCGTTGCAAATGAAAGAACCGACAGAGAAACCCGTTGTTAAAGCAGAGACCGTGGAGCCTCAGCTTTTACAAGAGACACCTCTCATAGTGAGTGGCCAGAAAAATAGACTCCCACCCAAACCTCATAAACCACTCGGAATTCAGCGTCAAGATCTGATTAGTGTACAACATAAAACTCCAAGCAAAGTAAGCGACCCACTTTTGCTGAACAACGAGGATGATGATGATATTCCCACGCTTCGAAAAGGAGCTACGCTTCCAATTAATCGACAAAAAGTTCCTCTTGCTCAAGATAGAACTTTTGACAACAGCGTTAATGACTCTAAATTGGATTTGCTTAGCGAGAAAAAGAGAGAATCCCAAGCTGAACAAGAAGACGAGGAAGCGGAAGAAGTAATAGAGCAGGTTAAACCAAAAAAGGAGAAAGAGAGCAAGCAGTCCAAAGTGCTGGACGAATATTTAGTTCAAGATCTATCTCAGGATGAGGAGTCTAGGACTAAGAGGTCAACTGCTCGCTCACCAAAGGTCTCAAATACGAGTCAAAAGCAATATACCCCTTCGGTGAAAGATCAAAAAAAACCTTTGAAAGTTGAACAAAAACCAATGAAAGAAGAGCCTCAGAAGAAACCTCTTGAAAAGGAGCGCAACCAAAAATCTTCCTCCCGACTGAGAAATTCTTCCAAGAGGCAGGACGACACGTTAGAAGATGAAGAAGATCTAGAGAGTTTTGAAGAGGAGCGTCCCCAGAAAAATACCAGACCAACTAAGCAGAAAACGGAAACATCAAATAGGCCAACTGAAAAATACTCTGAATCTCCGAATCGAAAATCGGCATCATTAAAATCAAATACTGAGATACGCAATTCTACTAAATTCGAAGAAGCAAGGCGACAAGAACGTGCTCGCGGATCCCTAGAAAGCGCAGACCTGGCTCGAGACAGAATTAGCAGCCCAGAAAAATATTCATATCACACTGAAAATAAAGATTTTCAGTCATATCATCATGGTAGAAATCCGACTTCAACACAAGAGCATCAACCGCAGGAAGAAAATGAAAAGCTGAGAGAAACAACTAATGACTGGAAGCCTGAAATTTATTCAAAAGACGTTGGAGATCTCAAACCAATGCAAAACAACTCTTTTGTTGACCCTTCATATATTCCTGATAACGAGAGAATGAAGACTTACTCTCAGAAAAACCCGACTGAAAACGACTCGATATCAGCTGTCGATATAAAATCTAACTCCGATCGTAATGCATATCAGAGAAGAACCAATACTCAGGGTGAACTTCCAGTTGTACGTGAACAAACGTTCCATTACGTTTCCTACAAAACTGAAGAAGATGAAGATGGTCATTCAGCTGTTCATGATCACAGAGCTGAAAACTCCTGGGATGAAGAAGATCAAAGGAAAATTGGTGAAGAGCATGCTTCTGTGTATGAAGATGCTTCTCTGAGAGATGAACACCGAAATTTCTCTTCTCCTTCCACAAGAAAAGATCGTGTTCAGAATGAAAGTAGACAATATACAAAAACACAGGAATATACTAACCGCTCGAGAGAAGAACAAACCGAAGATGAAAATGAAAGAGAGGATAAAAGAGAAGTAGAAGAAGGAGGCAGTCAAGCAGAGGAAGAAGAACGAAGGAGTATCAGAAATGATAATGACGACGAAGATGAAGAAGAAGAAAAGCATGAAGTGGAGTTGGAACAAAATAATAGTAAGAAGAAGGACTCTCTCTCAGTAAAGAAGAACGAGACTGCATACTACTCTCAAAAGAAAAATGAAAATGTGTTGAAATCAGTACATGACAGTGATGAGGTGAAGCCATCACGAAAGCTGAAATCAATGAGTAATCATACAGCTGTCAAAAAACAAGGAAATTTAGAAGCTGCAAATACAGAATATCTTCAGAATAAAAAATTAAAGAGCAGAGGTGACAGACCCACAGATGATCCAAAGCGAGACTCTCGACTCTTGAAATCCTTTAAAGAAGATGACTCCACAAGGAACAGTCAATTGAACAAATCTAATCAAAGGGAAAGTGCAAGATTGAATGATAGCAAAGAAATTAAAAATTCCATACAATTTACGAATGGCAATGAATCAAAGGAAATTCATGAAAACCCTCTCGATAATATGTCTGACCATGGAGCGGAGAACAATCAGAAATCGATATACCAAGAAGATCACACTATTGATCTCGGGGACCATCCAAGTCAAAATAAAATAAACTCATCGAGCCTGAACAACTCAAAAATCAAGACTTCTACAGTGAAAAATAACTTCTTCGAATCGAACAAGAAAGACAACAGATATCGCGATTCTGAAGATCGTCACGAACAAGAATCATCACAGAAAATAGATCAAAGCACAAAAAAGCAAGAAGCGAACCTTTTGCAGCAATCAAAAGGGGTCAAACAAGAAGTTTGGGCTTCCCCACCAACTCATAAAACAAAACCAAAATATGAAGTCGATGATCACAGCGACATAATTGTTGGTGCTTCGCATGAATTCGTAAATGAAGATACTCCTAGCAACTATGACGCAATGAATCAAAGATTTGATGAATTAACAATGCAAAAACCATCCGGTTTTCAACCCCATTACTATCGAAATCTGTTGCAAGGACCTCGCGACCTTCTTCGAGATGATATCCAGCTTCCACAGCTCAGAAATCAAGGTAATTTATTCAAACCTATCTTTATTAATCTCTGAAAATAATAAGACACGATAACGTACGGTGAAAAGCAAACTCTTCCTTTCCGACAGGAACGAAATACTCAAGGTAAATTTTGAAAACTAGTTCGAGCTAACATTTTCTAAATAGATCAAAAACTACCAAAATTAAAATAGTCGCTCAAAGAAATGTTTGTGGAGACTTTACTGTGGCAGAAGGTTGAGTAACGAATATATTATTTGTTGTATCTAAACTTAATTTGTTACGATTCACTACTAAGTTTTATTTTGTGAAGGCTATTATTTTATGAATATATAGTCTCTCATCAAATCAAATGGCTCCTCTCATATCCATTAATTTTTCTATCAATAAGCTGAGTTTAGAGACTCCCAGCACTCCGACATGAGCATCCTCCATATTCACATCAAGCAGCTTTGAGACTTCTCTATAAACTTGATCCTTTGTCCACCCAAAAGCTTTCATCACAATCTCGATCTCTTCATGAGCTCTGTGTCGCATGCACATGCCTAGTTCGCTGCAGGGTACACCTAATGGCTTTCCTTTTAACGGGCGGCGTTTGAGCTCATTTTCAATCTTTTTTTGGTCTTGATGCGCACCATGGAACAGCCCGCATGAGCATTGATACACCAAGATCGAAGGGGTTTTTGTCACTTTGCTCGGTATCGCTTTTGAATTTAATTTCTTCTCTTGTACTGTTTCACGACAAAACGTGCATTTCGGAGCCCTGGAACATTTGTATACGGTAAGCGGTTCGGGAACGAGGAATAACCTCATTTTGTTCCCACAGAAGCAGAATACATTCCATTCTCCATCTTCGAAGTTGGGCTTTCTCGCTGCGATCCCGTCGTTCTTTTCGTTTACGTTCTTCCACCACCATTCATCATCAAATAATTTTGGATCAACGGTCCTTTTGAGGCTATTAGGCTTTTGGTACTCTTCCAATGGCGCAAGTTTAAGTTCAGCTGTTCTAACATTCGGAGGCTTTTGTTCTTGCTTCGTAAATAATCTCTCTACCAAAATCAAGGGATTGCTTTTCCAGAGTTGTTCCAAGTCTTCTAATTTCGTTCTCTTCTCTTTTTTAAGCTTGATTACCATCTCAATCAGAGGAGACTCTTTTTTGCTGACCTCTTTTTGGAAATCTTCTTCGTTCTCAATATTTATTACGTCTTCCCAGTCTTTCTTTAGCTGTTGAAATCCTTTCTTCAGTCGTTCTTCACAAAACTTCCATTGCTTTTGTACTTCGTGCAGTTCTGCTTGAAATCCATTATATTCTAAAATACTAAATAATTCTGAGCCTTCTCCACTGAGGATGAGTGGCACAAGATCTTTCGGGTATGGAGTACGCATCTTGTCATAGCTAATGTGATGTAGGAAAAAGTAAGAAAGACTTTTAATCTTCCAGCGCGAAGAATTGCTATCTTTAATCACAAAACCCTCAAGAGAAGGATCCTTATCCATGAGCTCACGGATTGCCTTTAGTACCTCAGAAATTGTTTTCAAAGGATACACATTCGGACGCTCCGCTCCTATCTTTTTTGCAATTTTTGTTACTTCTTCAGAGGATAACTCCTCAAAAGTAGTGTTATCCGCTACTGAGAGCAGAAATACTGTATCTTTAGGATATGAACGAACAATCCGATTGACCTTTGAACAAAATTCGAAGCAATAAGTTGAATTTCTATCAAGGTACTTGTCCAAATCTTGCAATGTTTGGATTTCTTTGTTTTCAAGCGCTCCCACGAAAATATCGATAACTTCTTCAACATATACTTCATGGATACCCGACATAATACACTTGACATGTCCAACTTCATTTAAGAAGAAGGAACGAGTATTCAGCATCCAATTTCCTTTGTAGTTGAATAAGACCATCAAGCTACCATCTTCTTTCGATTCAGTAGCAAAATTTTTATAATCAAATTGGTTGCGGTCAAGGTTTGGGTGGGCAGCTTCGGGTATATTAACTTCTTCCCAATTGAAGAAGCGATACATAGGCTTCGCAACGACATTCCAAGTGTCCTTTTCGATGACCAGTCCTCTGCATTCTAATCCAATCAGAGAGTCATGAGGGGTTTTGACATGGTCATAATTGAAGATCAAGAGAGGAAGGTTAGGGTGCCGGGTAATTTTGATTCCGAGCTTTGCTTCGATGTCATAAAAGTCATTGCCTCT